>Ga0210402_10000306_pt1 | contig 55967 bp, 55 predicted proteins | sample IncBWC7MmetaG_FD_161055 | JGI IMG/M metagenome (GOLD analysis project Ga0210402, IMG submission 161055) | Forest soil microbial communities from Barre Woods Harvard Forest LTER site, Petersham, Massachusetts, United States - Inc-BW-C-7-M | ecosystem: Environmental > Terrestrial > Soil >... | reverse complement strand
CCTCGGCGCTGGCGTTCCGCGCCGCCGATTACCTGGTCAAGGCGGCAAAGGCCGGTAACGTCAAGATCTGACGCCTGCTTCCTGAAGGAAACAGCCCCGGCGGAAACGCCGGGGTTTTTTCTTGGCCACTGATGGTCACGCTTGCCGTGTGAGCAGACCGATCAGGCGTTCCTCGAAGGCGTCGAGATCGGCGCCAAGCTCGTGCGCGGCGCCCGTGTACACAAGCCTGCCCCGGGAGATCACGCTGATCTCCTCGCACAGGCTGCGGATCTCATGCGAGTCATGGCTGCTGAGAAAGGTCGTCACATTTTCGTCGGCCGCCAGGCGGCGGAGCAGATTCCACATGTCGCGCTTGGCGGGCAGGTCAAGACCCCTTGTGGGCTCGTCCAGAAACAGCACTTTCGGGCGCCCCATCAGGGCGCGGGCGATTTCCACGCGCCGCTTCATGCCCGTGCTGTAGGTGCCGATGAGCTTGCCGCGAAATGCGGTGGCCAAGCCGACCTGATCGAGGAGGCGCTCGACCTGGCCCGAGGGATCGGGCAGGTGGCGCAGGCGCGCGAAGTAGGAAAGATATTCCCGCGCCGTCCAGGTGGACTGGCTCTCGCTCGTCTCATCGCTCACCAGCCCGACCAGCCCCCGCACCGCCAGCGGGTCCCTGACCACATCATGGCCCCAGATTCTGGCGGCGCCCTCGCTGGGCGGCAGCAGGGTGGTGAGCATGCGGATGGTGGTCGTCTTGCCGGCGCCGTTCAGGCCCAGGAAACCATACAACTTCCCCTTGGGGATGCGCAGCGTAAGGCGGTCCACCGCCGTGAAATTGCCAAAACGGCGCGAAATACCGTCCATCTCAATGGCGAATTCAGCGCTCATTGCGTTCGCCGCCAGCGCAGCAACGCGGCCCCCAGACACAACAGGGGCAAGATGCTTGCGGCCAGTCCCATTTCATAAATGGCGCTTGCCACCTCGGCGTCGATGGCCGCGCGCGCGCTGAAGGTGAGCGGCTGGCCCGCGACATCGTAGGTCGCCGTCGCGTTAATGGGATAGCGGTCGCCGCCGATGTCCCAGGGCCTGGTGGGATTGAGCGTGACGGGAATACGCGCAACCCAGCCCGAAACGACATGGTGCCCATCGGCGGCGGCGGGACCAGAATCACTGGCATAGGCATGCGTCTCCAGGGTCGGCGTTCCCTGGGCCACCTCCAGCCCGGCTTCTCCGGCAATAGTGGCGTGGAAACTGGTGAGAGGCTGGCCCGCATCCACCGGTAGCAGCAGCAAAAGGTCCCGTTTGGTGGGTTCATCCGTACCCATCGGCCACAGATCGTCCCGGTTGAGGATGGTGGCGCAGCAATGAAGCGGAAATTCCGCGCCCGGCGGCACCAGCGCCAGGCTGGTCCCGGCGCGGGCAAACAGGGCCCGGATGGCGGGCGCGTTGTTCAAGCGCGGCGCGGGCTTGTCATAATTCGTGTCCGCAAGAAAGACCGGAAGCAGAAGCATCGCGGCGATGGCAATCGCGATGGTCCATCGCTGTCTCCCTGTGGCTTCCCAGGTCTCGACACCCTGGGCGCGAAGGAAAATCCAGGCGGCCAGCACAAGCGCGCCGGTCACCAGCACGATCAGGCTGATCCAGGTCCATGCCGTGGTGGCGGGAATGTTGCCCGCGATCAGCGTGAAACCCAGCGCATTCTTGAGCAGCACGGCAGGACTGGCCAATGTCAGATGCCCGCTGCGCGTCGCGCCATTGCCCTGGGCCACCAGCAGCTCCTGCAGCGGGATGAGAGCCGCGTAGGCCAAGAGGACGCCCATGCCGGCCCCGGCGGGTGCGGCCAGGCTCCGGCCGATAAAGAGGACACCGATCAGCGTACCGATGACGATGCTGACCATCAGCAGACCGGGCGTCCAGACCAGGAATTCCCGCAGCAGCGGCGACAGGCCCACATGTCCGCTATAGACCAGCATCATCGGCAGAAGCGCGGCATAGTAGGCGGCGGCAAGCGTGACCAGGACAAGGAATTTCGCGGCCAGCCAGTCCCGGCGGTTCACCGGCGCGGTAAACACGCATTCGACAAACCGGTTGGTGCGCGGACTGGCGATCATCATGGCGGCGACCGGAATGAATCCGAGCGGCACCAGGCCATAGGCAATAATGCCGTAACCGTCGAGCCAGGTGTCCTGGGTGCCGACGGCGGCCAGGCCGCCCACCGCCAGCAGAATCGCCGCGGCGCCCACCAATGCGAAGCGTCCGCGCATCGTGGCCTTGAGTTCTTCGACGTAGAGCGTCGTGGCCGCGAAAGTCATGTCATGTCCCGCCAATCCCCAGCGTGACTATAAGGCGGCCAAGAAAAAAGGCGCGGTGGGACTGCGATTATCCGGGCATACAATTTGCCAACATTTCCGATCCCGGCGTGACATTGAGCCTGCATGGCAGCATCCTCGCCGGTGCGAGCGAGCTGTTCCGGATCCGGGCAGGTCTCCCCACGGGAAAAACAGGGTCATCAGGGAGAGTCATCATGCGGCCAATCATGCTTTTGGGATTTCTTGCAATCGCGCTTGGCGCTTCCGCGGCAGGGGCGCAATCGGCGCCCTACAATGTCCTCAAGACGGCCAAGACCGGCGGCGATGGCGGTTTCGACTATGTCTATGCCGACACGGCTGGACGGCGGCTTTATGTTCCGCGCAGCGCACCGGCCACTCCGGGCACGCCGCCACCGCACATCGACGTATTTAACCTGGATACGCTGGCGCCAGTGGGTTCAATCCCCGGCTATAGCGCGCATGGCGCGGCGGTCGATCCCAAGACCAATCATGGCTTTGCCACTAGCAAGCCGGTGGTGATGTGGGACAGCAAGACACTCGCGCCGATCAAGACCATCGATGTGCAGGGAGGCCCGGACGGAATCCTGTTCGATCCATTCAACCAGCGCGTCTATATTCTCAGCCACGGCGCCCCCAACATGACCGTGATCAACACGGTCGATGGCTCTATCGTGGGCACGATCGATCTTGGCGCCGCGCCGGAGCAGGCCGCGACCGATGGACGGGGACATATCTATGTCGATCTGGAGGACAAGGGCCAGATTGCCGTGATTGACGCCAAGACCATGGCCGTGACGGCGCATTACGACCTGGGCGCGGCGGACCTGACCCCCGCCGGGCTGGCGCTGGATGCCAAGAACCACATCCTGTTTGCGGCCTGCCGCAATCCCGCGAGCATGGTGATCCTTAACGCGGATACGGGAAAGATCATCACCACCCTGCCGATCGGCGTGGGTGTGGATGGCGCCACCTTCAATCCCGCCACCCTGGAAGCGTTCAGCTCGCAGGGCGATGGGACATTGACCGTCATCAAGGAGAACAGCCCTACCAGCTTTGTGGTCGAGCAAACGGTTCAGACCAAAGTCAGCGCAAAAACCCTGACTCTGGACGCCAAGACGGGCCGCGTCCTGCTGATAGCGGCGGATTACGCGCCGCTGCCCCCGGCCGAACCGCAAACCCCGCCCGGTGGGCGGGCCCGGCGCGGACCCATGGTGCCGGATTCCTTCTCTATCCTCGCGGTCGGAAAATAGCTGGCAGGAACCCTCAAAGATCGCCCCGGCGGGAAACTGCCGGGGTTTTTCTTTTGTGCTATGCTGGGGTCTCGGTGCTTGGGAGAAAACGGCATGCGGCATTTGGTTTACGGCATTCTGACAGGCCTTCTGCTTGCCGCGCCCGCTGTCGCTCAGTCCGGCTCGCCCGCCACCACCGCGATGTCCAAAACGTCCCAGGACCCGGCGGTAAAAGACAACAAGACCCAGCCTGCCAAATCCGGCCAGGCTGCGCCGGCCCCGCAGGCCGCGTCGGCTCAACCAGCGGCCAAGGACGATTCCCTGGCCAATTATGACGTCAACGGCTCCAATGCCTCGGGCGCGATGGGCGCGAGTCGCTAGACAGGCTGCCCGCTTGACAGGTTGTCAGGGCTGAGGCCTCAATCCGCCAATATTCACAACACTATCGGGAGTTATCATGCCGGGAAGACGTTTTGGATTTCTCATGGGCGCGGCGGTGATATTGGCAGCGCTTCCCGCCATCGCCCCCGCTATCGCCGAGGTGCCCGTGCCCCAGGTGAGCGGTCCGGTTGCCGCTCCCGATGTACCGGGCACACCAAGCCACAACTACATCTTCTTCGCCTCGAATCACGATCTGGCAGCGCATGGCTATGTCGAGGAAGAGTTCTTCATCAAGGGCGCTGCCAGCACCTACACCATCAACGGCCCGGCCACCGCCACGGTGGCGAGCAGCGGCCTGCCTTATTACACCCGCGTGGTGGTGCGCCGCCCGGCCGACCCCAAACGCTTCAACGGCACCGCCCTGGTGGAATGGGACAATGTCACCAACCAGTTCGATGCCGAGAATGTCTGGTTTTTCGACTGGGAACACATGATGCGGGCCGGCTATGTCTGGGTCGGCGTCTCGCCCCAGACGGTGGGCGTCGCGGCGCTTAAAAAATGGAGCCCCACACGCTACGGCGAATTCGATGTCGGCAAGGTGGTGGCGGGGACGGTACCGCGCGGCGGCCCGGACGCCGACGCCATGTCCTACGACATTTTCAGCCAGGTCGGCGAAGCGATCCGTCATCCCGGCGGTGTCGACATGCTGCATGGCCTGAAGCCGAAAGTGCTCATCGCCAACGGCGAATCCCAGTCGGCCAGCCGGCTGGCAACCTATGTCAATTCCATCCATCCCCTGGCCAAGGTCTATGATGGATTCCTGCTGTTGTCGGCAATCGGTTCGCCCATTCGCAGCGACCTGATCTCGCCGGTGTTCAAGATCAACATGGAGCATGACGTGGTCACCGGCGATGCCGCGGTCCAGCAGCCCGACACCGACAAGTTCCGCAGCTGGGACGTGGCGGGCACCAGCCATGTTGACCGGCACCTGCGTGAAAGCCGCGAGCCGCTGGAATTGCGCGACAATGGCGTGTCGCTGGAAGCCAAGATGGCGCCGCTTTGCGCCAACGCCCAGGTCGGCACCCGCACCCCCGCCGGCTATGTGGTAGGATCGGCCTTCGACAAGCTTGCGGTCTGGGCCGCCGGCGGCAAGCCGCCGCCATCCGCCCCGCATCTGAAGATCACCCAGGTCAATCAGCGGCCTGTCCAGTCGGTGGTGGCGCGCAACAGCGACATGCTGGCTGAGGGCGGCATCCAGCTGGCGCAAGTGGCCGTGCCCACCCAGATCAATTTTGGGCTCGGCAAGCCGGCCGATCCGAACGCGGCGGCTGCCGGCGGCGAAGCCATCGGCGCGGGCGCCTGCGTGCGCTGGGGTTATTCGGTGGACATCAGCGTGGATTCGCTGGCCCAACGCTATCCCAGCCATGCCGCCTATGTCGCGGCGGTGAAAAAGGTAACCGACGATAACGTCAAGAAGGGTTTCATCCTGCCCTTCGACGGCGCAACCACGATCCGGCAAGCCCAGGAATCGCGCATCGGCAAGTGACCGTCAGGCCTCGATGGCCTTGCGGCTGGGTTGAGATTGCGGACAGGCATCATCCGCCGAATTGCGCAAAGCCGCGAAAGGCCTTGTGGGCGCGGCGCGCCAGGCCACGCTGTTCGCATCGCCCGGGTTGGGAATATAGTCTTCCGGCGAGACATCCATGGCGTCGGGGCAGGCCAGACCTGGCGGTATCCTGTCCGCGCCAGGCCCGTGAATGGCGTCAGGGAGCTGCGACGTGTCGGGCGGGATAAAGTCATCCGCCTGCGCCACGCCCTGCCAGACAAGAAGCAGAACCAGCGCCAGCAACATCGCCACTGGCCGCTTGTAATGAGAACCGACCGCGCGGCGCACGGCATCGCCATATATCTGCATAATTGCTCCAGCCCCGAAACAATCCTTGAATTGTTTCCGCGTACCAAACCAACCCCACGCCACATTTATGCCATCATTGCGCGCGCAAGAAAATCGAAACTTCATGAGTTCCCGAAATTTTTTTAGCGCAGTGAAGAATTGGTTGCGCGCATGGAACCTGGCGCGGAACTTTTTGCGGTAGCATTGCACCATGTCCACCAGACATGTTTTGCCGGAACGACTGAAACCGGGCCTGCAGTTGGTTTTTTGCGGAACCGCTGCCGGCAAACAATCGGCATTGCAGAAGGCTTATTATGCCAATCCGCAAAACAAATTCTGGCGCACGCTTTATGAAGTCGGCCTGACGCCGCGCCGCTTTGCGCCAAAGGACTATCCAGAGCTTTGGGAACTCGGCATCGGATTGACGGACATCGCCAAATACCATTTCGGCATGGACCATCAACTGCCCAAAAAAAGCCTGGGCCGCGCGGCGGTAGCGGCGCTCAAGGCGCGCATCCTCAAGGCTGCGCCGCGCCACTTGGCCTTCACCAGCCTGAACGCGGGGCGCTCGGTGCTCGGAAAGTCCACCGAGGCGGGAGAACAGCAAGAACGATGGGGCGAGACAAGGCTCTGGGTTTTGCCTTCGCCATCGCCCTTGGCCGCCAATCACTGGGACATCGCGCCCTGGAAAGCGCTGGCCAAGGCCGTTCGTCTCACCGTCCGCTGTTAGGGCCTAGCCGCCACTGTGAGGGCGAAAAGCGAAAGGTCCGGTGGACCTTTCGCCGCCCGAACGCCCACGAAGCGGGCCGCGGCAACTAGCCGCCACTGACGCGATTGGCCACCGTCAAGCCAGCGATCAAGAGGACCAGGAAGATGGCGAGAAAGAGGAAGAAGAGGATCTTGGCGATGGCGATGGAGGCGCCCGCCACGCCGGTGAAGCCCAGCACGCCAGCAATCAGTCCGATAACCAGAAAAATCAGGGCCCAACGCAACATGGCGGTCTCCGCTTGTTTCAAAATACTGCGGTCAAACAATGCCTGGAACTTAGGAAGGTTCCTGACGCCTCATGGCCCCGGCGGCGCCGGCAATGAGAGCGCCCACGTCACGATCTGGCCGATTGCCGCGCTCAACGCCGCATTGAAGGCGGCCACCACGGCGGTAGTGCTGTTCTGGCCGGCGGATGCATCCTGTTTGGCTGTGAAGCTGGCGATAATCTTGCGGCCATGGGCGGTGGACATCTGCGCCACCAGACTCACCGTCACAAGGGGAACGCCATCTGGCGCGCTGTAATGGGCGGCACAGTCGCGAATTTCGGTGCCCAGTTCATAATCGGCATGCAGCGCATCGTCGATGCGCGTCACCGAGGGGACGTGGCCGCCGGCCTGGAAAGCCGCGACCAGCGCGGTCTGCACCAAAACCGGCAGGCGGTCGGCCCAAACCGCATTGGCGTAATAATCGAGCGTGGCGTCTGGTTTGATCAAGGCGATGCGCCTTGAGTCCAGGGCGTCCGTGGCCTCGGGAAGGTCTACCGCCAGCGCCCATGTTGCGGGCTGGCCCCCGCTTGCCGCGATGGCCGGCTCCAGCAGATAGATCGTGTTGTTGGTATCGGTGGGGCCCAGTCCCAGCCCGCCACAACCGGCCAGCGCGAAAGCCGAAGCCGAAAACAAAACCAGCCGCCGATCCATGCGCTTATTTGCCATTGGGTTGATATCCCTTGCGGCGGTCGCCAAACAAAAGCGTGGTGGGCTCGCGGTTCAGCTGATCCGAGAATTTGTTGAGATTGCCGGTCAGCCGCCTGAGGTCGTTGACCAAGTTGGAGAGTTGCGCCAGCGCGTCGCCCTTGAGGAAGGCGTCGGCATCGTCGGCCACTTTGCCGAATTTGGTCACGGTCAGGTCGACATGGTCCAGGGTGGGCTGAAAATTCGCGGCGGCCTTGTTAAGATTGGCGGTCGCCTGATTGGCGTTACGCAGGATCGCGTCAATATCATCCGAACGCCGCGCGATCACCGCCGTGGTTTCATCCAGATTGGAAAGGATCTGCGTGATGGCCTTGCGGTTGTTGTCGTTGAGCAGGTCGTTGATCTGAGACGCCGCGACATTGAGCTTGGCCACCACTTCCGGCGCGGACTGCTCCAACTGCAACAGGCCCGATTGCTTGGTGCGGATTACGGGATATTTCTCGCCCGGCTTGGCGGTCAGGAGCGCCGATTTGGCGGTGCCGCCGCTGATCTCGACATAGGTGGCGCCGGTGAAACCCTGGCTTTCGATGGAGGCGACACTGTCTTCGCGGATATTGAGATGGGGCTGGACCTGCAAGGTGACGATGACGCTCTGCGGATCGTTGGGATTGAACTGAAGATCGGTGATGTGGCCCACGTCAATGCCATTGTAGCGCGTCACCGTGCCCTTGCCGATGCCGGTGACCGGGCCTTTGAAATAGGCCTGGTAATAGGAATATTCCTGGGCATATTGCGCCCCGGCCAGCCACATGATGCTGACCACCAGGCCGATGACGCAGATGAGGACGAAGGCCCCCACCGCGACATAATTGGCTTTGGTTTCCATCGCGTGCTCCTCAGGCCCCAGCCAGCGCGGCGCGGCCGCGCGCGCCGGAGAAATAATCGTGAATCCAGGGATCGGAATCGTTTTTCAACTCCGCGATGGTGCCGGTCTTGATTTTCTTGTTCACCAGCACGGCGATGCGGTCGCACACGGCGCGCAGCGAATCCAGGTCATGCGTCACCATGAAGACCGTCAGCCCCAGGCTTTTCTGGAGGTTTTTGATCAACGCGTCGAACTGGTTGGCGGAGATGGGATCGAGCCCCGATGTCGGCTCGTCCAGAAACAGAAGTTCGGGGTCCAGCGCCAGGGCGCGGGCCAGTCCGGCGCGCTTCTTCATGCCGCCGGAAAGTTCGGAAGGGAATTTCTGCGCCGTGTCTTCGGGCAACCCTACCATGATCAATTTCATGGCGGCGATCTCGTTCATCAGGTTTTGCGACATGGCGGTATATTCGCGCAAGGGCACCTGGATATTTTCCGCCACGGTCTGGGAGGAAAACAGCGCGCCTTCCTGGAACAACACGCCCCAGCGCACTTCCAGCGCCCGCATGCGGCTGGATTCCGCAAAAGCGGTCTTTTTGCCGAATACTTCGATGTTGCCTTGCCGGGGCTTGTTGAGGCCGATGATGGTGCGCAGCAGGACCGATTTTCCCGAGCCCGAACCGCCGACCACGCCCAAAACCTCGCCGCGATAGACATCCAGATCCACGGAATCGTGAATCACCGTGTTGCCAAAGGCGTTGACCAGCCCGCGTACCTTTATGACGGTGTCTTTGGGTTTGGTGTTTTCGTTTTCGCGGGTCATCAGATCCCCAATACCGAGAACATGATGGAGAAGGCCGCGTCCAGCACGATCACCAGGAATACCGATTCCACCACCGATCGGGTGGTGAGCAGCCCGACGCTGGCGGCATTGCGCTCAACCTGGAAGCCCTCATAACAGCCGACCAGCGAGATCACGAAGGCGAAGACCGGCGCCTTGATCAGGCCCACCAGCATTGTGTTCAGGGTGACCGCGTCATGGAGCTGGCGCATGAAGGCGGGGATGGTGATGCCGAGCTGGAAGTAGCACATTACCGCGCCGCCGATCAGGCCCATCAGGTCGGAATAGAAAGTGAGCAGCGGCAGGGCGATGACCAGGCCGATGACGCGCGGCAGCACCAGCACGTCGACGGTGTTGAGGCCGATGGTCTGCATCGCGTCGATCTCCTCGTTGACACGCATGGTGCCGATCTGGGCGGTGAAGGCCGAACCGGAGCGACCGGCCACGATGATGGCGGTGATCAGCCCGCCGATTTCGCGCAAGACACCCACGCCCAGAAGATTGATGGTGAAAATCTCCGCGCCGAAACGCTTCAACTGATCGGCGCCCTGATAGGCCAGCACCACGCCGATCAGAAAAGCCAGCAGTCCGACAATCGGCAGCGCGTTGATGCCGGTTTCCTCGACCTGGTGAAACAGGGCGGCGACACGCAGATTGGTCTTGGGCGAGGTGATGGTCTCGATCGATTCCACCGTCACCCGGCCCAGATAGCCCAGCATGCGGTAGCCTTGGCTCCCGGCATGGACGGTGGCGCGGCCGATGCGCTCCAGCCGGTCGCGGAATCGCGCGCGCGGCCGGTCTGCCACCGGCGTACATTTGCCCTGGTCGAGATTTTCCAGTAGCGGCCAATAGAGTTCTGGCAAAGTGAATTTGCCGACTTCGCGGCCGCCGGATTCCAGGGCGCGCTTGGTGCGCAACAAGAGCCAGGCGCCCGCCGAATCCAGCCTTTCTATCTTGCTGGCGTCTATGGCTATGGCGCCGCCGGCCTCCGGCCGCAGGCCACGCAATTCCTTGTCCAGCCGGGCGCTTTCCCGGATGGTCCATAACCCGCCCACGCGCAAAACATCCCGGTCCAGCTTGAACCAGGCATTTGGCGCCGCCGAACTGTTGTCAATGCTGGCCATTCAAATAGGCGTGGCTTTCTGGCGGCCGGGGGGCCGCGGAATATCGTGTTCCTAACCCGGGCCGACCTCAAGAGTTCCATGTTCCTGTTTTGTTTCTGGTCGCTATGGCTTTAACATCGCCGTCCGCCAACAAGGAAAAACCATGATGGAATTGGTCCGCCTGGGTTCAACCGGTTTGAAAGTCTCGAAAATATGCCTGGGCACCATGACCTATGGTTCGCCGCAATGGCGCGACTGGGTGCTGGATGAGGCGCAAAGCCTGCGCTTTTATGAACGCGCCCTGGAAGCAGGGATCAATTTTTTTGATACCGCCGATATCTATTCCGTTGGCGTCAGCGAGGAAGTCACGGGCCGGGCGCTGAAGAAATTCGCCGCGGACCGCGAGCATATCGTGGTGGCGACCAAACTGTGTCAGCCCATGGGTCCATCACCCAACCAGCGCGGCCTATCGCGCAAGCATGTGATGCACGCCATAGACAATTCGCTCAAACGTCTGGGCATGGAGTATGTAGACCTCTATCAGATTCACCGCTTCGATTATGAAACGCCGATCGAGGAAACCATCGAGGCGCTGCATGACGTGGTGAAGGCGGGCAAGGCGCGTTACATCGGCGCGTCTTCCATGTTCGCCTGGCAGTTCGCCGAATATCTCTCCAAGGCCAGGGCGATGGGCAAGACAGGCTTCGTCACCATGCAGAATTTCTACAATCTGGTGTACCGGGAAGAGGAACGCGAAATGCTGCCGCTTTGCGCCGCCCACGGTATCGGGGTGATTCCCTGGAGCCCGCTGGCGCGGGGCTTTCTCGGGCGCAGCCACGCCCAGGCCCGCGAGGAGGCCACCACCCGCGCCAAAAGCGACCATGTCTTCGACCTGCGCCACGGCGAGGCGGATTTCGAAATCCTGCGCCGGGTGGAGGAGACAGCCAAGAAGCATGGGGTCGGCAATGCCCAGATCGCGCTCAGCTGGGTGTTGCACCAGCCGGGGATCAGTTCGCCGATCGTGGGGGCGTCAAAGCTCAAGCATCTGGATGACGCCGTCGCCGCGGCCGGGATCAAACTCAGCGCGGACGAAGTGGCCTACCTAAGCGAGGCTTATCAACCAAAGCCGGTAATAGGCCACAAGTAGCCAGCGCGGCTAAGCGCGAGGGATTTTACTCGCCGGGCAGGAGCGAGGAGCGATGTGGGCGAATGAAAGCCCATGAGCGACGAGCGACGAACCCGGAGAGTAAAAGAACCGCGCTTAGAGAGGCCACCAGTCGAGCTGCGGGGAGTATGCCGCATCATCGGCCTGCTGCGTCCAGCCGCCGCCCAGGGCGCGATAAACGCCGACATCGGCTTCCAGGCGCGCCAGCTTGGTCTGCACCAGCGAGTCCTGGGCGGTGAACAGGGTCTGCTGGGTAGTGAGCAGCGATTGAATGTCGATCGTGCCTTCGCGATATTGCAGTTCGGCGATGCGGAAGGCTTCGGTGGAGGCGCGCACTTCCTCGGTCAGGGCCACCAGCGTGTCGGTATCGGAGGCGGTCTGGCCCAGCTGTGTCTCGACATCGCTGAAGGCGGTGAACACGGTCTTGCGATAGGTGGCGATCAACTGCATCTGATTGGCGAGGGCAGAATCATCCTGCGCCTTCAGCCTGCCGCCGTCGAAGATGGTTTGCAGCAGCGAGACGCCGAAGCTCCAGACGAAATTGCCGGGATTGGTCAGCCCGTCAATCGCCGCCGAGGCATAGCCCGCCGAACCGGTCAGGCCGATCTGGGGAAAGAAGGCGGCGCGGGCCGCGTCCACATTGGCATGGGCGGCATAGAGATTGGCTTCCGCCTGCGCCACATCGGGACGGCGGGTCAGCACTTCGGACGGAATGCCCGGCTTAACGGCGGGCGAAACGATGCCGTCCAGGTTCTGGCCCCTGACGTCAAAGCCTTCCGGTGCGCGGCCCAAAAGAATGGCCAGGGCATAGCGGGCTTCGCGTTCCTGTTCGATCAGGGGAGGGATGCGCGCCTGCTGCCCCGCGACGGTGGATTGCTGCTGCGACAGGTCCAAATTCGAGGACACGCCATTGGTCACCTTGGCCTGAGTGACAGCCAGGATGCGGTTGGCGGCGTCGATATTCTGGCGCGCGATGGTGATGCGCTCGCGCAAGGACAGGATGATGAAATATTCATTGGCGACGCTCTGGGCGGTGGTCAGGCCCACCGCGGCCTCGGCATAGCGTGAGCCGCGCAGGGTTTCGCGCGCCTGGCGCAGCTTGTCCTGCGATAGGCCCCACAGATCGAAGCCGTAGGTGGCGGAAATACCGGTAGAGAAGGCGTTGGTGTCGATTTCATGCCCGGCGGCCAGGACGGGCGGTCCCTTACAGATGGTCGATGAAGCGGTGGGACAATCGGATCCCCTGCGCGTCAGGCCTCCATTGGCCGACACAGTGGGGAGCAGGGCGGCGAAAGCAGTTTCGTCGGTGGCTTCGGCCTGCAGCACCTGGGCGGCGGCAACGGCCAGGTCGAGATTCTGTTTGGTCGCGGTCTCTTCCAGGGCCGGCAGCTCGGGGGCCTTGAAATTGGTCCACCAGCCGGCTTCCGGCCAGATCGGGGCGTCCACCGCCACGGGCGCGGTGAAGGCCACTGGCACGTCGCCAGGGCGGTCAAGGGCGGTGGGGTTGGGGGTAGAACAGCCGGCCGCCGTGAGGGCAAGCACGCTGACGGACAGGCTGCGGACAATGGCTTTCATCTTACTCTCATTCAGCTATGGGCGGGCGGCTATCTGTCTTACTTATCCTGCCGGAACCTTCAGCAGCAAATAGGGGTAGAACCCCCCATCAGACAAGGGTGGGCGCTGTAAAGCTTTGTCGCGCGCCCCCCGATTCCGCGACGTTACGGCTGTAAAAACGGCAAAAAATTCCCTTGTGCGGCACGGCTGCAGCAGTTGGGAGATTTTGAAAAAAGAGGGACGGCCGGACGAATGGCTTTACGTGGGGGGCACCAAAGCCTGTCCGGCCGTCCTGTGGCTGTATCCCTTTGGTGGAGCGCCGAATGGACACGAGGCCGAAGGGTAGCTTGATCCCGTTGGGGTCCCGGGAAAAGCTGGGGGGAATGGAAAAATTGTAATGGAATGTCGCCAAAGGGGGGCTTGGGGAGCGGGGCGCGAAACATTTCTCCAAGTTCAGAAAACCGGGAAGATTGAAGGGGTTAAGCAGCAACCCCCGACCCATGGTCTATTCCGCTCAAAACGAACTGAGGACGCCATGACCTGGACTTTCCTGACACCGATCCTTCTGCTCTCCATCTCCAACGTCTTTATGACCTTTGCCTGGTACGGACAGCTTAAATTTCCCTCCGCGCCGCTCTGGCTGCTGATCCCGGTCTGCTGGGGCATTGCGCTGCTGGAATATTGCTTCGCGGTGCCGGCCAACCATATCGGCCAACGGGTCTATTCGGCGGCGCAGCTCAAGACCATGCAGGAAATCATCACCCTGCTGGTCTTTGCGGTGTTCTCGGTGACGTATCTGGGGGAGGCGTTACGGTGGAATCACGTGGTGGCATTTCTGTTTCTGTGCGGCGCGGCGTTTTTCTCGTTTCACAAATGGGTTTAGTCGCGATTCGCCGAAGGCGAACGAAATGGTCCAGCGGATCGTTTCGAGCGACGCCTCCCTCGCTACGCTCGCGCCACTACGCTGCCGCTAGGCACGGGGCAGGCTTTTCTAAGCTCGCGCCGCTCGCCAAGAAAAGCCAAGCCAACGCGCCGAGCTTGGGCAGGGCGTGAGGCCAATCACGGCTTTACCACCGCGCGCAGCATCGGCAGGCTTTCATAGCGAAAGCCGCGCCCGGCCTTGATCACCGGATCGCCGTCTTTGAAGGCATCAAGTTCCGCCGCGCTGGACACGCACACCACGCCCAAACCCCATGGTCCCTTGGGATCGGCGACCGGTCCGAACACGATTACTTTGCCTTCCGCCATCCGCTCTCTCCAGTAAACCGCATGTGCCTGCATAAGCGCGCGTTCTTCGTCACTCATGTCGGTGATGAAAGTGGGACGCGGCGGCAACAGGCGGACGAAGAAGAAGAGTTCGGTGGAGTCGGACATGGTCGGTTCGGGCCTCGGGATTAAAATGGAGGGTATAAGAGAATGTGGGTAGAGGGAATGTCACCCTCATTTGTCATGGCCCGCCGAGCGCGTAGCGACAGCGTACGCGCGGCCATCCAGGTGAGGACAGCGAAGGGGCGTCAGGAACGACGCGATAGCTGAAAGCGCCACCCGGACGGGCTGCATGCCACGCCAGTAAGGACAATAAAAGAACCGGAGTCGCTCGCGCGAATCTATCGGCCGTTCTCTAGCGCGCGCTTGACCGCTGCTTCGGCGTGCAGAGTTGTGGTATCGAATAATGGCACGCTGCTGTCTTCCTCCCCGATCAGCATCATAATCTCCGTGCAGCCTAGGATGATCGCTTCCGCACCGCATGAGATCAAGCGGGCAATGACCTGTCGATAGGCGTCGCGGGACGCCGAAAATACTTGCCCCGCGACCAACTCTCGGTAGATCACGTCATGGATGATGGCCCGATCCATCTCACCGGGAACTAAGACCTCCAATCCGAAGCGATTGGCCAACCGCCCCTTGTAGAAATCCTGCTCCATAGTGAAGGCGGTGCCCAGTAGGCCCACCCGCCTGTACCCAGCTGCAATGATCCTCTCGGCAGTAGGATCAGCGATGTGGAGAAGAGGAATCGCCACGCTTCCCGCCACTTCGTCCGCCATTCGATGCATCGTGTTCGTGCAGATAACGAGGAAGTCTGCGCCTCCACGTTCCAGCCGTTGTGCCGCATCAATCATCGCGGCGGTCAACGCTAACCAGTCCCCTTTATGTTGAAGTCTCTCGATCTCACCGAAATCCACAGAGAACATAAGGCTGCGCGCAGAATGTACGCCGCCAAGCCGCTCTCGAACCCCTTGATTAATTATCCGATAGTATTGGGCCGAACTTTCCCAGCTCATGCCGCCAATAAGTCCAATTGTTTTCAAGTTGCATATTCCCTTAGCTTGATGAGGGCGGCATCAATTTTTTTTAGTGCCAAAATCTGAATGTTCCACGGGGACGGTTACAAACCGCGTTCGACCAAAATAATCCGGCCCGCGCTTAAATTTACCGCATCCTTGCTCATACTCGGTGGCTCGTGCGGCTTCGCCGCATCGCCCCGGCCCTCCGCTTACGCTCCGGGCGTGAGCCGCTCGAAACGGTCCACTGGACCGTTTCGTGGGCGAAGCCCAATGCGACTCACCCCGATGCCCACGGACTGTCATGAAACCCATCCACCGGGCGGAGCGGCACCGGCAGCGCCGGATTGGCGCCGATATAAATCTCAAGCGTCATCTGGTTGGTATTCTTGTCCCACACCATCTGGGGGGCGATGCCGCCGGGCTTGCGGAAGGTGGTGCCGTCGAAATCGAAAGGCCTGGGCGCCACACTGTCCCAGGCCGTGACCAGGTCCGCCGCCAGCTTGTCGCGCTCCTGCTGCAATTGTTCCGGCTTGGCGCCCTCCAGGTTGGTGATGTCCGGGGCGCTCACCCGCACCTGACCGTCCGCCTCGACCTCGACCCGCGCCGCGATGATCGTGCCGTTCGCGGCATAGCCGCCCTCCCAGCGGCCCTGGGGCGGGTTGGGCTTGGAGCAGGCGGCCAAACCCGCCAGCGCGGCCAATGCCAAAAGTTGGATAGGGCGCATGGATTCTCCGACTCAGTGGCCCATCATAGACGGCGAAAGTGGTGGACATAACCGCTTTGCAAGGCCCGGCCCTTGCCCGTCCCCAGCCCGATTGCTAGGTGGGCGGCTAGCGGCAGTGTAGTGCCGCCGTTTTTCGAGGTTTGCCATGCCGCTGCCCAAGGGATTTCTTGCCGAGTCGCTGAACCGCATCCAGCCGTCGCCCACCATTGCGGTGACCAGCAAGGCGCGCGAACTGAAAGCCGCCGGCCGCGATGTGATCGGGCTGGGCGCGGGCGAGCCCGACTTCGACACCCCGGACAATATCAAGGAAGCCGCCATCGCCGCCATCCGCCGCGGCGAGACCAAATATACCGCGGTGGAAGGCATTCCCGAACTGCGCGACGCCATCGCCAAGAAATTCAAGCGCGAGAACAATCTCGACTACAAGCCGTCGCAAACCTTCGTTTCGCCGGGCGGCAAGTCGATCATCTACAATTGCCTGCTGGCGACGTTGAACCCCGGCGACGAAGTGATCGTGCCCGCGCCCTATTGGGTGTCCTATCCCGATATCGTGCTTTTGGGCGGGGGCACGCCGGTGGTCGTGGAATGCTCGCTCGAAAGCGGCTTCCGCCTGACGCCCGAGGCGCTGGAAAAAGCCATCACGCCCAAGACCAAATGGCTGATCTTCAACCAGCCCTCCAATCCCACCGGCGCCTGCTACACGCGCGAACAGCTCAAGGGCCTCACCGATGTCCTGATGCGGCATCCCCAGGTCTGGGTGCTGACCGACGACATGTATGAACACCTGGTCTATGGCGGATTCAAATTCTTCACCGTGGCCGAGGTCGAACCGGGCCTCTATGAACGCACCCTGACCATGAACGGCGTTTCCAAGGCCTATGCCATGACCGGCTGGCGCATCGGCTATTGCGCCGGGCCGGAAGACCTGATCAAGGCGATGGCCAAGTTGCAAAGCCAGTCGGCCACCAACGCCTCGTCCATTTCGCAATGGGCCAGCGTCGAAGCCTTGAACGGCCCCCAGGATTTCATTCCCGGCTTCCAGAAACTGTTCGAGGGACGCCGCGACCTGGTGGTCTCGATGCTGAACCAGGCGTCCGGCATCGAATGTCCCAAGCCTGAGGGAGCTTTCTATGTCTATCCCACCATCCGAAAGCTGATCGGCAAGAAAACCGAAAAAGGCAAGGTGATCGCCACGGACGGGGATTTCGCCAGCGAACTGCTGGAAGCCGAGGGCGTGGCGGTGGTGCATGGCGCGGCGTTTGGGCTTTCGCCCTTTTTCCGCATTTCCTACGCGACGTCGAACGCGGCGCTGGAAGAAGCGTGCAAACGCATCCAGCGTTTTACGGCCAGCCTGCGGTAGAATTCAGAATTTGTTTACCAGCGGCGCGCGGAAATCCTGCCTCATGACAGGGTTACTCCGCATTAAGCTTGTGCGCCTACTGTCCGGCGCATGTTCGGGCAGCAACATTCAAAGAGTTGCGGGCTTGCCGCTGCAATTCTATCCGCCGCATGGGTGACGCCCGCGCGCGCCATGGAGTTTGCCTTTTCCGGCTATGCCGATGCCCGCGTGATCGCGGAAGCCAGACTGACCGATTGGCTGCATGGGGGCCTGGGGAAATTCCGCTATGGCGGCGATACGGGCGACATGCAGTTCGAGGGCGTCGGCCAGGCCGTGCTGAAATTCGACGACGAACTTTCCGCTATTGCCTTGATCCGCGCCGACCAGGAGCAGGTCAACGGGCTGGACGCGCTGGAAGCCTATCTTTCCTGGCACCCGATCAGTGACGGAAAATTCGGCTGGTCGGTGAAGGCGGGCGCCTTCTTCCCCACCATCAGCCTTGAGAATGACGATCTGGGCTGGACCAGCCCCTATACGCTGACGTCCTCGGCGATCAATAGCTGGATCGGCGAGGAGCTGCGCACCATCGGCGCCGAAGGCACCTTGCGCTATCGCACCGATACCATGGGCACGGTCTCGCTGATCGCGGCGCTGGATTGCTGCAACGATCCCGCCGGCATCCTGATGGCCGATCGCGGCTGGGCGATGGATGACCGCCCCACCGGCCTGTTCGAGCGGGTGCGGATTCCCGACGCCACCCTGAAACTGTTTCACAAGCCTTATCCCGGGCGCACCGGCATGTTCGATGAGATCGATCATCGCGCCGGCTGGTATGGCGGGCTCAACTGGCAGATGGCCGGGCTCGGCAAGCTTTCGGTGATCCGCTATGAAAACCAGGGCGATCCCGAATATGCCACGGCGAACGACACCGCCTGGGAAACCAAATTCTGGAGCTTTGGCGCCCGCACCCAGATTGATAACCTTGTCCTGATTGCCCAGCAGCTTTCCGGCTATACCGCGATCGAGTCGCGCGGCAACTATATTGTCACCAAATTCCAGTCGGCCTTCCTGCTTGGCAGCTATGACCTGAGCGGGCTGGGCATGGAAGACTGGCGCGCCAGCGCCCGGATGGATCTGTTCCAGACACGCCACATCGCCGCCACGCCTAGCCCCATGAGCGAAGACGGCCGCGCCATGACGGTCGCGGTCTCCTGGCAGGGTGTGGATTGGTTGCGCCTCACCGCCGAGACGTTGCTGATGCATTCGCGCCGCGGCGAATACACCCTGATCGGTATACCGTCCGGCGCTATCAACCAGAACCAGCTGCAGCTGGACGCGAAGGTCTTCTTCTAATTCTAATCCGGCTTTTTCTGATCCCAGCGAATCTGGGCTTGCACAAAGCGATCGGTCGGCAGCTCGGTGCTGCCCGGGGGAACATTATTTCGCGCCAGAATATAGGCGACCAGATCGGTCGCGGTGACGATGTCCATGTCGCTGATATCGTCGTTGGGCTTGGTATGGAGGCGCCGGGCGAAATCGGCGAGGGATTGGGTGTCCCAGTTGACCATGAAGTGATCGCCCTTGAGCGGCGAGACGCCCTCGCTGGGATCACCCTCAAGATCCGCCCGGTGGCAATTGCCGCATTCGAATTGCCCGAAATCCTTCTCGCCGCGAATGGCTTGCGCGGTGGTGTAAACGCCGGTCCAGATCGAGCGCGTGGGAACGATGCCGCCGCTGAAGACCGAGGTCCCCTGGGCGTGAAGAAGACCGGGCGCGGCGCTGACCGCGGCGCACGCCAGAAGGGCAACGAGTCTGGATTTTGTCATGTTGCGCTCATACCGGGAATCCGCCTTTACGTCACATAACCTATCGGAAATTATCGCTTGATATTGTATGAGTGTTACCATACAATACGATAATGTTGGACGAGCTCACGCTTCAGGACAACGGCATTCCCATCTATGTCCAGCTGCGCGACCAGCTCAGCGCCCTGGTGGGGCGGGGGGCGCTATCGCCGGGCCAGCGCCTGCCCACCATGCGCCAGGTGGCAGTGAGCCTTCGCATCGACCTGAATACGGTCCAGCGCGCCTATGCGGAGCTTGAGCGGGAAGGCATTCTCACCCTGGTGCGCGGCCGTGGCACCTTTGTTTCGCAGGCGCCGCCCGCCACCAGCCGCAAGGCGGACGCCGGCGCGCTGGCCGCGAAAGTGGCGGCCCAGGCCCAGGCGCTGGGCATTTCTCTCGACGACCTCGGCGAGGCGCTCAAGTCGCTCAAGGGCCGCGCCTCGTGAGTCCGCTGCTGATCCCTGTCATCGTCATCGCCTTCATCGTCTGGGTGCGGATTTACGCCGCCTTGCGGCCGCGGTCCGGCAGCACCACCTCTCAGCAGCAACGGCCGCAAAAGCCATCACCGCGGGCCTGGCCGGCCACGCCGGGCCGCGCACCGAATTTCCAACCACAATACAAGCAGGAGACGCACATGAATCCCATTTCCGCTCTGATCTTTATCGTCTTTCTTGGCGGCGCGGCGCTGTCTTTTGTCGCGCGCATGCCGCTGCCGGTGCCCATCGCGCTTGCCGTGATCGGCGTTTTCCTGGGCTATTCGATAAAGATGGCCCAGCAATGGGAGCGCGCCGTGGTCTTGCGGCTGGGCAAGCTGCAGGGAGTCAAGGGGCCGGGTCTGTTCATCCTGGTGCCGATCATCGATCAGGTGGCGATGTGGATTGACCAGCGCATTCGCACCACCGAGGTCAATGCCGAACAGGCCCTGACCAAGGACACCGTGCCGGTCAATGTGGATGCCATCGTGTTCTGGATGGTGCATGACGCCGAGCGCGCCGCGCTGGAGATCGCCGACTACAACAGCGCGGTGCAGCGCGTAGCACAGACCTCCTTGCGCGAGATGATCGGCTCCTCGGTGCTTTCCGAACTTTTGTCGGAACGCAAGGAAGCCGACGCCACCTTGAAGGACGTGATTGGTTCCAAGACCGCCGACTGGGGCGTGACGGTGAACTCGGTGGAAATCCGCGACGTGGCGATTCCGGCCAACCTGCAGGACGCGATGAGCCGCCAGGCCCAGGCCGAACGCGAAAAACAGGCGCGCGTGATCCTGGGTTCGGCGGAAGAGGAAGTGGCGCAGAAATTCGTCAATGCCGCCAGGCTCTATGCCCAGAGTCCCGAAGCGCTGCAGCTGCGCGCCATGAATATCATCTATGAAACCACCAAGGAGCGCGGCGCCACCATCCTGATGCCGACCCAGATGGTCGACGCGATGAATCCGGGCGCGGCCGCCTTTGCCCTCAACATGGCAAGGACCGACGCGGCCAAGCCCATAGCGTCGCCCTCGCCCTCCGTTCCGTCTGCCGGATCATGAGAATTCAACGCTTTAATTGGGACAAACCGCGAAATATTTGCGCCGCAGAAGCTTGACCTTGGTCCTTGCCCGGGAGGACGATTGGCCGGCTGGAAGGACGCATCTGCGGCCCTGATCCGCGACGGCGCCCCGAAACGCATGAAGCGATTTCGTTACGGAGGCGCTTATGTCCAATCCTGAAAACAAAAAACTTCATGGTCCCCGCGCCGTTGCGCTGGTGGGGCCTTACGGCAGCGGCAAGACCAGCCTCCTGGAAAGCATCGCGCACCTGACCGGCGCGATCCCGCGCAAGGGCGCGGTGGCTCAGGGCAGCAGCCTTGGCGATGCCTCGGCAGAATCCCGGGCCCGGCAGATGAGCGTGGAGGTCAATGTTCTTTCCACCCATTTCCTGGGCGAGGATTTTACTTTCCTGGATTGTCCCGGCTCGATCGAATTTCTGGAAGACAGCCTGAGTGTCCTGCCCGGCATGGACGCCGCGGTGGTGGTGTGCGAGCCCGAACCCGGCAAGACGGGGATGCTGCAGCCCTATCTGAAGGCGCTGTCGGACGCGAAAATTCCCCACTTTCTCTTTGTCAACAAATTCGACAAGGCCTCGGGTTCCCTGCGCGGCCTGCTCGCCCTCTTGCAGGAAGAAAGCGGCACTCCGCTGCTGCTGCGCCAGATTCCCATCTGGGAAAACGGCGTGGCCACCGGTTTTGTCGACCTGGCGCTGGAACGGGCCTTCAGCTGGCGCGCCCAGTCCGCCACCGAGGTGATCGACATCGACGATCTGCGCCGCGAAAAAGAGGCTCGTTTCCAGATGCTGGAACGGCTGGCCGACTATGACGAACATCTGATGGAGGAACTGCTGGGCGATATCGAGCCGCCCCGGGAAGAAGTGTTTGGCGACCTCGCCCGCGAATTGGGTGAAGCGCTGGTGGCGCCGGTCTTGATCGGATCGGCTGCCCGCGACAATGGCGTGCTGCGGCTGCTGAAGGCGCTGCGCCATGAAGTACCGGATATTGGAAAAGCCGCCTCCCGCAACGGCATAAAAACCAGCGGCGACGCCATGGTCCAGGTGCTGAAGACGTTCCATGGCGGCCAGGGCGCCAGCAGCATGGGCGGAAAATTGTCCCTGGTGCGGGTGCTGCAGGGCAGCCTCAAGGACAATCAGGTTCTTTATGGCCCGGAAGGCGATATGCGCATCGGCGGCATTTTCGCGCTGTCGGGCAGCCAGCAGGTGAAGAAATCCGAGGCCCGTGCCGGCGACACGGTGGCGCTGGCGCGGCTGGAACAGGCCCGCACCGGCGAGCGGCTTGCAGGCGCCAAGAGCCAGGCGGCGGCTTCCAGCCTGCCAGCGCTGGCGCCGGTCTATCGCCTGGCCATCGAGGCCGCCGACCGCAAGGATGAAGTCAAGATCACCGCCGCGCTGGCCAGGCTGATGGAGGAAGACCCTTCCCTCCATGTCGAGCACAATGCCGTCACCCAGCAAATGGTGCTGGCCGGGCAGGGCGAAATTCACCTGAAAGTGGCGATCGAAAAGCTGACCAGCAAATACGGCCTCAAGCTGACCACCCGCGCGCCCGCCGTGCCCTATAAGGAAACCATCCGCAAGCCCGCCACCTCACATGGCCGCCACAAGCGCCAATCGGGCGGCCATGGCCAGTTCGGCGACGTGGTGCTGGAGATCAGGCCCAATCCGCGCGGCGCGGGATTCGTATTTCATGACCGCATCAAGGGCGGGGTGGTGCCACGGCAATGGATCGGCTCGGTCGAAAAAGGCGTCAGCGAATATCTCAAATCCGGGCCGCTGGGCTTTCCGGTGGTGGATGTGGAAGTGGCGCTGACCGACGGCTCCTATCACTCGGTGGATTCCTCCGATGCCGCCTTCCAGACGGCTGGCCGCATCGCCATGAGCGAGGGCATGCCCGGCTGCTCCCCCGTGCTGCTGGAACCGGTGATGAAGCTTTCCATCCATGTGCCGCACGGCGCCACCGCCAAGGTGGGTAGCCTGATCGGCACGCGGCGGGGCAGCCCGCTGGGTTTTGACGGGCGGGCTGGTTGGCGCGGCTGGGACACGGTGTGGGCGGAGATGCCGCTGTCGGAAGTGTCCGACCTGATCGTGGATCTGCGCTCCCTGACCCAGGGCGTCGGCACCTATGACATGGAATTCAGCCACCTGGCCGAACTCAATGGCAAGCTGGCCGACACCATCGTGGCCAGCCGCAAAGCCGCGTAAAACAGGCCCCGGCCCCCCGAGCGCGGGCGGGTTCTGGAAAACGAAAAATACCGGCTAAGCGGCTCAAAACGCCGAATTTTTTCGCAATTCTGATAGGCCATGGTTAACAATTAATCAGTCTAAAAAATTTCACGAAATAAACGACTCGTTAACCATTTTCTGGTGTTGACGCGCGAATCGGTTGGGATCACCGTAAACAACAGTTTAATGGGCCTAGTCCACAAGGGGGTATTCATGATGCGCATAGCACTTGGCATTGCCAGCCTTGCGGCCAGCACTTTCGTCCAGGCCTGACGGATATTTTTGCGGCATCAACTTTGGGCAAAGGGGAATAGCGATGAAGAGTTTTATCAGCAGAGCCGTTCTTGCGGCGGCGACAATCACCGGCGTCGCGGCGTTTGCGTCCGCAGCGCAGGCAAGCGACGCGGTGTTTCAGACATTTACCGGCGACGTCGGCGTCTCCACATCGGGATGGGGATCGACCAGCAACAGCGGGACGATTTCGACCGAGGCTATCGCGGCAGGCTCGACGGTGACGGCGGCCTATCTCTACACCTCGACCTTTGACTTCAACAGTCCCATAACCCCAGGTGGTACCCTCGGAGGCCAAGCGGTCAACTACAGCACGGCGCTGGGCGTCAACAGCAGCGCCTGCTGCAACCTGCAGGCCTGGCGCGCTGACGTCACCAGCATCGTGGCGCCAGTGATTAACGCCGGCGGCGGCGGCGCGTACAATTTCGGCATCACAGAGACACAGGCGGGCCAGGATGGCGAAGCGCTGGTGGTGGTTTATTCCAACGCCGCCCAGACAACCCAGACCGTCGCCATTCTCAATGGCTTTGCCTCTTCCACTGGTGACACGAGTACGATCAGTTTCGGAGCCCCGCTTAATCCATCGGCCCCGGGCTTTTTCGCGCACATGATCATTGGCGATGGCTTCAGCTGCTGCAATCAAAGCTCCACGATCGCCGTCGATGGCCAAATGATGACCACTGTCGCCGGCAACAACGACAGTTCAGTCGATGGTGGCGCTTCAAACGGAAACCTGATCACGGTGGGCCATATGGCCGGCCCGTATACGGGCGGCACGCCTGGCTTCCCGCAGACCAACTATAATGCGGATCACGAATCCTATGACCTGTCCCCGTTCATCACTACTGGCGATACCTCAATCGGCATCAACACGGTCAACGCCAGCCTGGACGACAATATCTTCCTGGAGGTCTACGACGTTTCTGGCGTAGCGAGTGTTAACGATGGCGGCGTTCCGGAACCCGCCACCTGGGCGATGTTCCTGCTGGGCTTTGGGGCGATCGGCTGGACGCTGCGCAGCCGCCGCAATCAGAGCGCTGCCACGGCCTGAGCCTTTCTCTTCCTCATGTAGAAGAAAGACCGCCTTCGGGCGGTCTTTTTTTTGCCCTGGAAAAACGTGGACGGTCTGCCGGAAAGAAAAAGGTCCTGGTGCGAGGGCGCACCAGGACCAGGGAATTCGCGCTCAAGGGGAAAGAGCGCGGAGTGTCGCGTTTGGGGGGGAATAAACGCGACAAATAGGAAATGGGTATACGCGAAATCGGTTTCAAGGGGCGGTACTGTCCTAGTAAGCCCTTGAGTGTCCTAAGCTACTTGAAGTCCTGTCCTAATTCGCCCAGCGCGGCCTTGCATTGCAAAAATGTGAGGTCGGATATGAATTTCAAGAGCTACGGCAAGGCCTTCGGCATTTCCGTTTTCGCTGGACCCATTGCCGGCCGCTGCACCCTTCGCATGGCCTGCGATCCGGGAAACATGCCCCGCGATATGTGCGGCATCGGCCGCCCAGCCGTGGCGCAAGAGCGCTGCCGCGAGAAAAAGGATCAGCCCCGATGCCAGAATAACCGATTGAAACGATGGCCGAATGAATTTCATGCATATCTGCGTAAACAGCGGAAAACCCGTCCCACCGGTAACGCGCGAGCGGGGTTTCGCGCCCCAGATTTGATATAGCGCAATGCATCAGGCGCGGATTTCGGCGACATTGCGCCAAGGAGACGCCGATGATCCTCAATCGCTTCTGCTGGGTACTGCCCGCCATCCTTCTGCTGGCCGCCGCCGAGGCGAAGCCGCTTCCTGTCTCCCAGAAACCTGGCGCGCACAAACTCTCAGCGCCGGAGTTGGATGGCCGCTCCGGCCCTGGCGGATATGGCAATCCCTTCTTATGGACCTGCCTGGCCGACCTGTCGCGCGGTCTTACCGCCAAGGCAGAAGAGGCTTGCGGCCGGGCCATCGCCATCAACCCCAAGGATGCCGATACCTATGAGCTGCGCGGTTATGCCTATCTCATCGAGCATCGCTTCGAGCATGCGGAAGCGGACTTTCGTGTGGTCCTCAAGCTGAGGTCCGAGAGCGCGGAGGTGTTGGCCGGCCTTGGTCAGAGCCTGAACGGGCTCGGTCAATTCGACCGCGCCGTGGCGCAATTCGCCAAGGCCGCTGCCTTGGCGCCGAAAAACGCCGCCTACCGCAATGGGCTGTGCTGGGCGCGCGCCGGCACGGGAAAAAATCTGAAGCAGGCGCTTGCCGATTGCAATGCGGCGCTGGCGCTCGCGCCGGGAACGCCCGGCCCCCTGAACAGCCGCAGCCTGGTCGAGTTGCGCCTGGGCCGCTTTGGCGCCGCCGTCACGGATTACACAGCGTCCCTGAAGGCAATGCCGCAGCAAGCCTCCGCCCGTTTCGGCCGGGGATTGGCGCATCTCGGCCTTGGCCATGTCGCGGCGGGGAGCGCCGATATTCTCAGCGCGCGCAAGACCGACAATGAGATCGACGGGCTTTTTGTTCTCCTGGGCCTGTTGCCTCGGGAATGCGGGCAGGGCAAGCCGAAATGCCCGCCGGGTTTTCCGCCGGACTCGGGCGGAGCGGAATATCGCAGATTGGCCGTGTCGATGCCGGGAAATTGATAATGGCGGCGATTGCGGCTGTGTTTGCCGCAGCCTCGATTCAAAAAAAAGGCCGCCATGACCTCTAGGGAGAAGGTCATAGCGGCCCGCTACTCGAACGCTCCACACTTGTATTGCGGCCAGGGTCGCAAACTTGCGGCCCTTGCGATATTCGGAAAAAATACCTACGGCAAGAATTGCCCGGCCGGAAAAGCTGGAAAAAGCGGGATCAGAACTGCCAGTCCCTGGATCCCTTGACCAGGAAGTCGCGGGAACGCGGCCACCGGCCAGGATGGGTGACGCGCCCGTTACAATCCATCCTGGCGCGCGTAGAATGAATCGGCCGCGGCAGGTGACGGGTATGGGCTGGGTCAAAAAGGCAAGTCCGCAGTGATCGACCCCAGGATAAATGAACTTGTCACGCTGATCGCCAATGTGGCGCTTGCGCTCTCTTTGGTCGTTGCCCTGGTATTCGGCATCGCGCAGGTCCGGGCGGCGGCGCGCGACCGCCGGGAGCGGCTGACGCTGGAAGTGCTGCGCAGTTTCAGCACCAGGGAATTCGCCACCTTCATGTATCGCATCAACACCGGAAAGTTGCCCGCCACCGGCGCCGAACTCCACGCGCTGCCGGCCGAGGAACAGATTCCCTTCATCCAGTTCGCGCAGGGAATGGAATCGCTGGGCATTCTGGTGGCCGACGGGCTGATCAACCTGGACCTCGTGGACAAGACCCTGGGATCCTTCGTCACTACCGCCTGGGAAAAATACCGGCCAGTCTTTCTGGACATGCGCGAGAAGAGCGCGGACCGGTTTCTGGGCGAGTATTTTCAATGGCTGGCCGAATTGATAGACGAGCGCATGCGGGAGAATCCGCGCCAGCCGGCTTATATCTCCGGCCCGCAGCCGGGCCGACCGCCTTCCTAAACAGACAGATTCGCGCGTTCAGAACTGCCAGTCCCTGGAGCCCTTGACCAGGAAGTCGCGGAACGCCGCGACCCGTTTGGACTGGCGCAGGGCATCGGCGTAAACCAGGTGCACGTCGAAGCTGTAGGCGGGCACGTCCGGCAGCACCCGCACCAGCTCGGGATGAGCCGCCGCGACATAGTCGGGCAATACGCCGATACCCAGGCCTTCTTCCACCGACAAAAGGATTCCGGTGAGATTGTTGACCCGGGTGATGCGGCCTTTCGAAGCCGGACCGGAATGCTTGCGGTAACGCTCCAGCAGCCAGTTGACCTCCTTGATTTCCGGACCCGCCGACTCGCCATAGACCACGATGGCAAAGTCGCTGATCTCTTCCAGCGTTTTGGGCATGCCCTGCTGTTTCACGAACTCGTTCGAGGCGTACATGTGATAATGCACGGTGAAGAGCCGTCTCTGGATCAGGTCGGCTTGCACCGGCGCGCGCATGCGGATTGCCAGGTCGGCTTCGCGCTGGGACAGATCGAGTTCATGATCGTCCAGCAACAGGTGGATTTCGACCTCGGGATAGTCCTTGAGAAAAGCCTTGAGGCGCGGCACCAGCCAATAATTGCCGATGCCGTGGCTGGCGGTGATCTTGAGCGAGCCGCGCGGGCTGTCATGGATATTCTTGAGCTGCTCTTCGGCGGCGGCCAGCCGCGACAGCACATCGGTCACCGCGCCATAGAGAAGTTCGCCCTCATCGGTGAGGGTCAGGCCCCTGGCATGGCGCTGGAACAGCGGCGTGGAAATCTCTTCTTCCAGCGCGCTGATCTGGCGGCTTACCGCCGACTGGCTGAGACCCAGCGATTGGCCGGCATGCGTGAAGCTTCCCGCCGACGCCACGGCGTGGAAGATGCGAAGCTTGTCCCAATCCATCTTTTCCCCCAGACGTCTTTATACGGTGAGCGGCAAATCTCCCGCATGGGCCGACGCCAGAAACCGTTCGGCTTCCAGCGCCGCCATGCATCCCATCCCCGCCGCGGTCACCGCCTGCCGGAATACCTTGTCCTTGACGTCTCCGGCCGCGTAGACCCCCGCTATACTGGTATGCGTGGAGTCGGGCGCGGTGGCGATATAGCCGCTTTCGTCCATCTCCAGCTTGCCTTTGAACAGGCCGGTGGCGGGAGAATGGCCGATGGCGACGAACAACCCGTGCACCGCCAATTCGCGCAGCGAGCCGGTGACGGTGTTGCGAATCTTTACGCCCGTCACGCCCTTCGGCTCCTGGGTTCCCAGCACCTCGGCTACTTCGCTGTCGTACAGGACCTCGATCTTTCGGTTGGCGGCAAGCCGCGCCTGGTTGGTCTTGTCGGCGCGCAGGAAATCCCGGCGATGGATCAAACTCACCTTGTCGGCGAAATTGGTCAGGAACAGAGCTTCCTCGACCGCTGTATTGCCGCCGCCCACCACCGCGACATTCTTGCCGCGATAGAAAAAGCCGTCGCAGGTGGCGCAGGCCGAAACCCCGAAGCCCTGGAATTTGCTTTCGCTGGGAAGGCCCAGCCAGTTGGCGCTGGCGCCGGTGGCGATGATCAGCGCGTCGCAGGAATAGATCACGCCGCTGTCGCCCTTCAGCTTGAACGGGCGGCGCGACAGGTCCACCGAGGCAATCGTGTCGGATATGAAGCTGGTGCCCAGATGGGCGGCCTGGGCCTGCATCTGGTCCATCAGCCAGGGGCCCTGAATGGCGCCGGCAAAGCCGGGATAATTTTCCACCTCGGTGGTGATGGTGAGTTGGCCGCCGGGCTGGATGCCGGAAATCAGGGTCGGCGCCAGCATGGCCCGCGACGCATAAATGGCGGCGGTGCAGCCCGCCGGGCCGCTGCCCAGAATGATCACCTTGGAATGCATGGCGTGACTTTCAGTCTTTCTAAGGGGGTCTGATATCGGAAGAGCCGGAGCAAAGGTCAAGACGGCCGGTCAAGCGCCCGTCAGGCATGGGATATTTCCCTCGCCGGCAGGCCGGGAATCGCGCCCCGGTCCGAATCGCGTATCGAAATATAATTGCTTTGAATTCGGCCAAAGCGTACAAACCCCGCTTATCTCAGAAAGTTTATTGCCGTGGAAAACCGCAAGCTGGACGCCATAGACATGCGTATCCTGTCCGAGTTGCAGGCCAATGGCCGCATCACCAATGTGGAGTTGTCCCGCCGGGCCAAGATCACCGCGCCGCCCTGCCTGCGCCGCATGCGGGCGCTGGAAAAGGCCGGATATGTGAAGGGTTATCACGCGGAATTGAACGGCAAAGCACTGGGCTTTCAGGTGGCCGGTTTCGTTTTCGTGGGCCTCGCCAGCCAGAAGGACGCCGACCTCAAGCATTTCGAGGAGCGGGTGCGGTCCTGGCCGGAAGTGCGCGAATGCCACATGCTGTCGGGCGAAGTGGATTTCCTGCTCAAATGCGTCTCCACCGACCTGTCGGCCTTCCAGTCCTTCATCACAGATACACTGACGGCTGAGAAGAATGTCGCCAGCGTGAAAAGCTCGCTGGTGATCCATGCCTCCAAGCTGGCGCCGGGCGTGCCGATTGAGCTCGCGGATTAAATCTTGTTTTTGTGAACAACAATTCGGGGACCTTTATAGTCATCCGGAAAGGGAAAGAAAAATGAAACGCACACTTCTGATTACGAGCCTGATGGCTGCTTCTCTGTTGGGCGGCGCGGCGCTGGCGGCTGTGCCGGCCTATATCGAGAAGGCGGTTTCCGATCCCGCCCGTCCCGCCGACGACACCAAGCGCGATGCCGGGCGCCTTCCCGCCGAATTGACGGAATTCGCCGGCATCAAGCCGGGCATGAAGGTCGTGGACATGCTGCCGGGCGGCGGCTATTTCACCCGCATCTTCGCCAAGGCGGTGGGTCCCACGGGTCAGGTCTATGCCTATTTCGGGCTGCAATATGACGCGCGCCTGAAAACCCAGGGCAAGGACCCCGACAACCAGTTCACCGACCTCAAAGCCACCTATCCCAATCTGGGCGTGATCCACGGCAAGCTGGAAAACTTCGTTACGCCCGAGGAGGTGGACATCGTGTGGACCGCCGACAATTATCACGACATGCTCACCAAGGCTTACGGCCCGAATGACATGGCGGCCGTGAACAAGGCGATCTTCAATTCGCTGAAGCCCGGCGGCTATTACGTCATCGTGGATCACCGCGCCGTGAAGGGCACGGGCGTGGAAATCTCTGACAAGTTGCACCGCGCGGACGAGGATGTGGTGAAGAGCCAAGTCGAGGCGGCCGGCTTCAAGCTGGCGGCGGAATCCAAAATACTGACCCGTCCCAGCGATGACAACACCAAGCGCATCTTTGAAGAGGGCGAGCACGACCATACCGACCAGATGGTGCTCAAATTCCGCAAGCCCTGAGGCATTGATGCGGCCAGGATTTGCGCTTCTCCTGATGGCGCTGGCGCTTTGCGGGTTTGGCGGTGCGGCGGGTGCGCAGAGCGTGCCGCGCATCAAGGCCACCGTGGTGAGTTTTGACGGCGCCCTTCTCACCGTCAGGCCGGACGGGGAGAAGGACACCATGAAAATCACCGTCAGGCCCGCCACCCGTATCCTGAAGGAAGAACAGAAAGCGCTGGCCGATATTCCGGCGGGGGCCTTTGTGGGCGCGACGGTAAGCAAATCCGCCGTCGGCGCCTTCGAGGCGCAGGAAGTGCATATCTTCCCTGAAAGCCTGCGCGGTTCGGGCGAGGGGCTTTATCCCGCCACGCCGGGTTCCAGCCATTACATCCTCAATGGCGCCGTCACCGGGGCCACGGCGGCAACCCTGAGCGTCAAGTTCCGTGGGGCGGGCGGCGATGGCGCCAATTGCACCGGCCGCGCCCCGCTCAATCCCCTGAATGGCTGCCAGGGTGACGCCACCATCGGCATAGCCGCGGCGACGCCCGTGATGGCGCTGACGGCCGCCGACAAAGGCCTGATCAAGCCCGGTGCGGTGCTGGCGGTTTCGATCATGGCGGGACCGGACGGCAGGCCCGTGACCCCGGGCATCACTATCGAGACCGTCCAGACCCCGCCGGTGCCGCTGGCGGCTGATCCAGCGCCGCCGCCTGCCAAAAAACTTCCATCGCGTGTTAAGAAGCCCTAATCGTCGTTACCAATGGAGAGTCTATGCGTCTGACAGCCCCCTTTGTTCTGGTCTTGAGCTTTCTGGCGGTGCCTGTCCTGGCCCAGGACATTCCCAGCCCCAGTTTCGGCAAATGGGGCGTGGACCTTTCCTCGCTCGATAAGGCGGTCAAGCCCGGGGACAATTTCTTCGATTACGTCAATGGCGCGTGGCTGAAGAAAGCGGTCATCCCCGCCGACCGCTCCCAGACCGGATCGTTCCAGGACCTTCAGATACTCTCGGAACGGCGCATGCGCGCGATCATGGACGATCTGGCGAAGAAGCCGGTATCCGCGCTGGCGCCGGAAGAAAAAAAGCTGCGCGACCTGTATGACGCCTTCGAGGACACCGCCGCCATCGAAGCCAATGGCCTGAAACCGGTGCAAAAGGATCTTGATTATCTGGGCGGCCTGAAAACCCTGGATGACGTGGCGCGCGCCATGGCCTCGCCCAAGCTGGCCACGACCAGCATCTACGATGTCTCGATCAATGTGGACGACAAGAATCCCGATTCCTATTCCATCAATCTGAATCAGGCCGGGCTGGGCCTGCCCGACCGCGACTATTATCTTTCCGCTGACAAGCCGCTGGTGGAAACGCGCACCGCCTATCAGAAATATCTCTCCGACATGATGAAGCTGGCGGGGATGGATGATACCGACGCCCGCGCCCAGCGCATCATGGCGGTGGAAACCGAAATCGCCAAAGTCTCCTGGAACCGGGCCGACCGCCGCGACGAGGACAAGGTCTATAATCCGATGTCGATTTCGGCGCTGAAAACCCTGGCGCCGGAATTCGAATGGAACGCTTTTTTCGCGGGCGCGGATATTCCCACCGCCGGTCCGAAAGGCGAGCGCCAGGTGATTGTGGCGGAGAAAACGGCCTTTGGACCGCTGGCGAAAATCTTCGTCGCCACGCCGGTTTCCACCTGGCGCGATTATCTGATCGTGCATTACCTGCATACCTATGGCGCCTATTTGCCCAAGAAATTCGACGACCGCAATTTCGCTTTCTATGGCACGGTGCTGTCGGGCAATCCGCAGCAGCTGGACCGCAAGACCCGCGGCATTCACATGGTGGACGGCATGATGGGCGAGGCGCTGGGCAAGCTCTATGTCGCGCGCTATTTCCCGCCCGAGGCCAAGGCCAAGGCCGAAAGCCTGGTGTCCAATCTGCTCAAGGCTTATGAGGCCGACATCAAGACCCTCACCTGGATGGGACCGGCGACGCGGGACAAGGCGCTGGAGAAGATCAATGAGTTCACCCCCAAGATCGGCTATCCCGGCCATTGGCGCGATTATTCGGCCTATGATGTGCAGCGGGGCGAATTGGTGGGCGATATCCAGCGCGGGCAAGCGTTCGAATGGAACCGTCAGCTTTCGCGCATCAACCAGCCGGTGGACAAGACCGAATGGGGCATGACGCCACCCACCATCAACGCCTATTACAATCCCGCCTTCAACGAGATCGTGTTTCCCGCCGCGATCCTGCAGCCGCCCTTTTTCGATCCCAAGGCGGATGACGCGGTCAATTACGGCGGCATCGGCGCGGTGATCGGCCATGAGATCAGCCATGGCTTTGACGACCAGGGCAGCAAATATGACGGCAAGGGCGTGTTCCGCGACTGGTGGACCAAGGAAGACCGCGCCAATTTCGACGCCAAGACCGCGGCGCTGGTGAAACAGTATGACGGCTATGAACCGCTACCCGGCCTGCATGTCATCGGCAAGAACACGCTGGGCGAAAATATCGCCGACAATGCCGGAATCGCCATCGCGCTCAAGGCCTATCACATTTCCCTGAACGGCAAGCCCGCGCCGGTGATCAACGGGCTGACTGGCGACCAGCGCTTTTACCTGTCGTTCGGCCAGATCTGGCGCACCAAGCAGCGCGATAGTTCGCTGCGCACCCAGACCCTGTCGAATGAACATAGTCCGGCGGAATTCCGCGTCATCGGCCCGACCCGCAACCAGGATGAATGGTATTCCGCTTTCGGGGCCAAGGCGGGCGACAAATATTATTTGCCGCCGGCTGAACGCGTTCACCTGTGGTGAACGCGTTTCTTTAATTTCTTGCCGCGCGGTCGTCGCCACTGCGTGGCTTGTCCGCGCTCCGGGGCGCGTACATCTCTGGTAGGCCTCAAAGGCCATTGTCCGCATAAAAGGCGGGCAGGCCAGGATCGAGAGAAACCGCCGCCGCCATGTCAGCCGCGCCGTCGCGGCCCAATCGCTGGGCCGCGAGGCCGCGTCCATACAGCGCCATGGCGTTCTGGCCGTCCAGCTTCACCGCCGCATCGAAATCGCTCCAGGCATCCTGGTTTTTTTTCTGCTTCATCAGCGTGACGCCCCGCGCCGCTAGGGGCGCGGAGTTTCTGGGGTCTATGTCGATGGCAGTGGAAAAATCGGCCAGGGCTTTGGCAAAATCCGCGCCAAACGCATAGGCGTTGCCGCGGGCGACAAAGGCCGGGCTTTCGATCGTAGCCGGCAATTCGCCCATCTGGATCACGTTGCTGCAGGCGGTGATCACCGCTTGCCGGCTGGCGGGCGACAATGGCGCGGCGCAGCCTTCCATCTGGTCGCTGATATAGTCGGCCAAGGCCGGCCTCGCCGGGGTCATCAAGACCAGCAGGGCCAGCGCGAAACGGAAACGTGTCATGCCGCCATTAAAGCATGATCAGGCGGATGCTTCGACGGGCTCCGTCACGGTTGTGACTGCCGTTTCGTCCCGGCGCCGGTCCCGCCGGGGGCTTTAATGGATCGGGGATTCCGCGTCATAGGCCGCGGCCGCGGGCTGGTTGGAAGGCACGCCGGCCAGTTGCGTTGTGTCGTATCTGGCGGCACAGGCTTCCGGCACCGAGATCATGAGAGGTTCTTTCGCCACGAAATCGTTCAATGTCGGGCTTCGGCTGGCAGCGGCGAAGGCGCTTGCGGTGGCGTCGCAATAACGCGCCCCCTCGGTGGCGCTGCGATAGGCCGAGAGATTGGCGGCCTTGGTCTTGTAGCTGTCATAGCCCGCCTCTTTGCCGTGGTCGCGGCTGCGGAAATAGGCCTTCAGGTCGGCATCGGATTTCTGCAGCGCCGGCTGGAAGTCTGCCACAAAGCGGTTGTATTGACTCATCGCGCCGCAGGTGAACCCCGCCACCATCAGCTCCTGCTGGATCACCGCGGTCTTGAGCGCGGCGGCGGACTGTGCGTTGCACAGATCGGCGGCCGAGGCCTGGGCGGTCATCGCGGCCAGCGCCAGGAGGGAAATCGCAGTCTTTGCGATGTTCATCTGATGCTTCTTCATTTGCTGTCCTTCCTGTTGCTCGCGATATCTGCGGTGTTCACGCCCGGCATGGGCAGGATCGGGATGGGCATGGCGTCGATCGCATGCACCACCGAATTCCTCACCGTTACCGGCGCCAGGGCGCCGATCTCGTCCTTGGCGGCGGCGGCGAATTTGGCGGGCCGCTTGGCGTCGGCATGGCGTTCCGGTTTGGCGGCGGGTGAAACGCTCTGGGCGACGTCGCCGGGACAATTCGATTTGACATCGGCCGGCGCGGCCAGACCCAGACGGCTGGCATATTCCGCCACCGCCGCCTTCTTTTCCGCATCGGAAAAACTGTGTCCTTGGGGGTAGAAGCTGCGGCAGGCAGCCGAAACGCCCGGCGTTTCCACCCGCAGCAACAGGCCGCCGTCATTGGCGGAAAGGATTTCGCCGCGCCCGTCGGCATAGCGCACTTCGACGCCATTGTCGGTGAGACGGAAGAATCCGGTGACATTGGCCGCGGCGGTTCCCTCGTCGGCGGCGACAGTGCCCAGGCGGTCATTGAGGAACGTAAAAGTGGTTTTCTCCACCACCCCGTTGGAGGCGGTGATGTCGCGTTCAATGCCGCCCTCGATGGGGGTGAGATTGAGAGCGGCGCCGTCCACCGCCAGCAGCGTTTTGCCCGACAATTGCGCCAGCGCGCTGATGGGGGCTGCGGGCGGCGCGACCGGCTCTGCGGCGGCGTCGTTGCCGCCCAGCGAAACCGGCGAAGCGGATGCCGCGCCGGCGAAATTGCCGTCCACGAACTCGCCTTCCAGCCTGCCGCCGTTGGCGCGGATGAGAACGCCATGGCCGTTGGGCAGGTCGTTCTTCCATTCCCCGTCGTAGCGCTCGCCGCTGTCATGGATGACGCTGCCCGTCCCGTTGAGCTTGCCGTCCTTCCAGGTGCCTTCGAAGCGGTCGTGCTTGTCGTTGATCAGGACGCCCTGGCCGTCGAAACGGCCCGAGGTCATGGTCCCTTCATAGCTCCAGCCATTCCCCCAGCGCACGATGACATGGCCATCCTGCGCCATGCCGCCGGAAAAATTGCCGGTAAAGCTTTCATATTCCGCGCCGTTGTTGAAGAAGCTGGCGGTGCCGGGGCCTTCGCCGCGGCCGTTCCGGCACTCGCCGATCCAGTTCACGGTGTCGCCGGGGCGCAAGGTGGCGTCGAACAGGTCGCAATGGGTCATCGGATCGCTGGCCCAATGGATCGAATCATCGGGGGCCGCACCCGCGGCACGCGGCAGGCAAATTAGAAGCGCGGCCAAACAAGCTTTTTCAAGCCAGGACATGGCGGTTCTCTAAGTGTGATGGCCCAGCCCCATCGCCGCGCCATGCGAGAAACATTCGTCGCGTCGCGCGCGTTTTCCTAGGCAATATGCGAGGGACGCCTAATGACGTGTTTATGTTTTTCGCATGATTGTAGAAGGCGCGAAAAACCTGATTTTTATGGGTGCGCTAGCGCGCTCCCGGTTCATTTTGAAGGTTCCAATGTGAATGAAATTTCGCGCAGTTGTTCATCTAAACGAGCCCATTGCGGCGTCGCGGCGTGACCGGCTTCGGTTCGATGTGCCATTATTCGACATGGATCGGTCTTCGACCGGCTCCGTCAATGCGTTCAATTTGATAAAAAGCTATCCGCCGGTTCCCGGCGGATTGTTGGTGATTTCCTGAATCGCCTGCAGGACCGTGCCATGGTCCGGCGCATCCGCCATTTCCCTGGCCTGAAGATCAACGCGGTCCTTGACGTTGGGACTGTCACGGCGGAATTCCTCCATCAGCTCCACCAGCTTCGAGGCTTTCTGGGTGGTGAGGAGAGCCACTTCCAAAGTCATTTGCTGCCTGAGATTTGCCAACCGGTCGGCCCGTGTTTGACTCGCCAGTATGAGAACCGCGATGAAAAGCGCCACGCAGGAAACGGCAAGCGCCAGCAGCGGATAGGGCGGCGCGTCCGGCATCGCCAATCCCGCCCGTCCCAGCAGAAGATTCGCACCGATCCACAGGATCATCGCCGCGCCGACATAAATCAGAAAACCAGGCCGCGCCACTGTCGCGGTGATGCGGTCCACCATGTGGGCCAGCCGCGAGGCTTCTTCGTGATGGGCCGTCTGCATATCCGCGATGGCCTGAAGTGCTTGCCCGACATGCGCGGGCAGGGCCGGCGGTAGCTCCGGTGTTTTCATTGCTGGCGGCTAGGCCGCTGTGCGGGAAACAAAAGTGGCACGGGTGACAGACACGGTCAGGCCCGCAGGGCCACTGATGGTCTCGACCTTGGCATCCAGTTGGTGGGCCAGCGCCTTGACCAGGCTGGTGCCCAGTCCGCCTTTGACGGGCATGCCATTGCCCTGCACGCGTCCAATGCCGTTGTCGGACACCGAGAGTTTCCAGTCGGCGCGATCGACTTCGTAACGCACGGTCACCGCGCCTGCCTTCCCTGGATCGGGAAAGGCGTATTTCAGGGCATTGATCACCAGTTCGGTGACGATCAGGCCCAGGCTGACGGCTTCGGCTGACTGGACGGTACCGGCGTCGGAGATCACTTCGATAGTGGCCGCGCGATTTTCGCCGATCATGGAATCCGCCAGGGACTTGCAGAGTTTTGCGAGATAGGGCGCGATGTCGATCACGTCGGCGCGGCCGGAACTGTGCAGGTGCTCCTGCACGGCGGCGACCGACATGACGCGCCGATGCGCATCCTGCAGGTGCTGGCGGGTTTCCTCCGAGGTCACGGCGCGCGCCTTGAGCATCAGGATGCTGGCGATAATCTGCAGCGAATTGACGATGCGATGCTGCATTTCCGCCAGCAGCATTTCCTTCTGCTGCAATAGCTCGTCGGTCCGGATCTGCAGAAGGGCCTTTTCACGTTCAACGGCGCGCCGGTCGGTGATATCCTCGAAACCCAGCAGGATCAGCGCCTTGCCTTCATCGGTATCCAGCACCTTGCGGGCGTGCAGCAGAAAGGTGCGCGGGCCGATGCGCGGAAAACTCTGTTCGACCAGAAACCCCTCGACGATCGTCTGGTCGACCAGGGACCGCTCCAGAAGGGTGTGCAGCGCGGGAATGTCCCAGGCGCCATTGTCCAGCGCGAACAGAAGTTGATCGGGCGTGTCCTGCGGGTCGATCCGGAAGGTCTTGAGAAAGGAGCTGCTGGCGACCTGAATCTTCAGCTTGCTGTCCAGAACCAGCAGCGGCTCGCGCACCGTCTCGACGACGATCTGTGCGATCGAGCGGGCATCTTCGATTCGCTCGAAGAGCAATTTCATGGCACATTTTCCTTAAGCGGGTTGACGCTAGGCCCAATCCGGGCCCATCGCAAACAACAGCGCGAATGCCGGCGGCAATCGCCTAATAGGTCAATATATTCAAGCCGCGAAGCCCAGCGGAGACGTGTTGCCTGGCACAAGGCTCAGCACCGCCTGGATCACATTTTGCACCAGATAGGGTTTGGCGATGAACCGGGCCGCACCCGCCCTGTAGGCCTCGCTTGCGTTGGTGTTGGCCGACACCACGACGGAGCGGATGATGGGATGATCGCGCTGGACCCGGGAGACCAGCGCCAGGCCATCCATCACTCCGGGCATGCGCACATCCGTCACCAGGACGCTTATTTCGCCATGCTGTCCCAAAATATGCAGGGCTTCGGCGCTGTTTGCGGCTTCCAGGACGCACAATCCCGCATCCTCCAGCAAGGCAACGGTGGACATGCGGATAAGGGCTTCATCCTCCACCACCAGGACAGTTTGTCGGTTTTCGCGCGCTTCCATGACGGGATAAGGCTCGTACTCCCCGATGGTTCCATTTCGTCCTTGAATTTCAACAATTTATGAATTGTGAACCATGTCGAATGGCCGAGCGATGCACGCGGATGCGCATTGCGCGCAGGACGATATCAACTGCTTCACCATTATACGGCAATCGGCCATCGCAAGCGCCCGGCGTTGGGGCCCCGGGGTTTCCGGCATGACGTCACCCCGGACCAAGGACTGCTCAGTGTCCGGCGCGAATGTTGCTGAGCGATGTGAGAAGGCCGAAGACCTGGAGCAGCCAGACGTACGGAACCGAACCCTCCAGAGAGAGTTATCTCGAAACGACGTCCTCTCATTGGAGCAATCTCAAAATGACATCCGTGAAAAAGGCTATTTCAGCCGCCGCCATAACCATGCTTATGGGCTCCGGCGCATTGATCGCAACCGCCGCCCCGGCTTTGGCCCGCGTCGCCTGCAATCGCGAAGGCGATTGCTGGCATACCGATTCGCGCGTCAAATATCCGCCCGCGGTCAGCGTGCAGATTCATCCCGATGACTGGTATTTTCACCAGAATTGGGAGGCCGACAAAGACCATCACTATCGCGATTACCATGAAGGTCGCGGCTATTATCGCAGCGGAGTCTGGGTCGGTTTCTGATCTCTTCCAGGTCGTTTTCTACGGGGAAGGCGGCCCGCAGGCCGCCTTTTTCGTTTCCCTGGTGGATGTGATCGGCAGGAGCGGAAATTGAAACATGCCATATGCATGGCGGCCGGCGTGGCGTTTTTCCTGCTGGGCGGCCCGATTGCGGTAGAAGCCGCAATTCTCATGGACACCAGCGGCGGCGTGGCGCTGCCGAGCCCCGCCATCAGTTTCGTGCCCGGCTATCCGAGGCCGTCGGATGTGCCCCAATCCGTCACGCGCAAAAATGGAAAATCTCGCGATACCGGCGTCGGACGCAGTCCCGCGCACATCGCCTCAGGGATGATGAATCCGGTCTCGCCGGATTGAACCGGCATGGCGGTTCAGAGCACGCTGAGAAAATTCACCAGGTCCTGTTTTTCGGAATCGGTGAAGTCGGCCTTGAAGCGCCGGTTATAGAAATCCACCACATCGCCCAGCGTCTTGGCCGAGCCGTTGGAGAAATAGGGCGCCCGCGCCGATAGCCCACGCAGTTGCTGCACCGTGATGGCGCCGACATCGGCGCATTTTCCGGTGATCAGGGCGCGGCCCGGATCCTGGGTGTAGATCTCCCGTCCCAGGAAGGGATGCGGCGGCGCGCCCGGATTGCAGCTGATCTTGAACAAAGGCAGGTCGGATGCGGCAATCGCCCAGGGCTGGTTGGTCGAGCCCGTGTCTATCCAGTGCGCTGAAGCCATGCCGCTCATGGTGAGGTCATGACAGCTGGCGCAGGTGCCGTTGACCGCCGCCGCCGATGTGTTCACGCCCACCGCGCCGGTGATCTGGAAGCGGCGGCCGGTGAACAGCTCCGCGCCCCGCGCCACCGAATGGCGGAAATTTGCTTCCATGGTCGAGCCGACACTTTCGCCCGTCGCGGTCTTCCAGCTGGTGAAGTCGTGGAAAACCGGCCCGCCATCGCCCGCGCTTTTGAGATAGGTGGAGATTTTGGCCGCCAGCGCCAGGCTTTGCGGCCCCAGGCCCTCCGGCGTGTCGTGCCGCACGATCACCCAGTTCAGCTTGTCGAAGGATTGCGCGGAAAAGACCTGGCACTCAAAGTCCACGATCTGTTTCAGTTTTTTGGCGTTCGGCGCGCTGCGCAGTTCCAGGTGGGACAGCGAGGCGTCTATCGCCTGGGATTTCAGCGTCGCCTCGCGCCCATCGGCCATGATGGCGTCCATCTTCACGTCCTGGCCGCAGCCCTGGCCCGGGATTTGCGGGAAATTCGCCACCATGCGCGGCCGGCGATAGACCGAGATATTGGGCGCGGCAGCCTGCGGTCCATAGCCCCCGCTGTTGCAGCCATTGGGATCGGATGCGACAGCGATGGTGAACTCGGGCGTGATCGGTTTTCCGGCGGCATCCCTGGGCGGCCAGGGCAGCGAGATTCGGAACGCGCCGCGATTGATCACCACGCTGTGCGAGTCTTTCTCGGCTTGCGGCAAGGTGGGGCAATTCGAGCCGTCCACCGCGGCGAAGACCGGGTCCAGCTGAAAGCCCTGGCTGTCTTCCCAGCGCTGGCGGACATTGCCGGCCGCCAGGCTCATCGCCTGGGAAGGCTGATGGCAGGAAACACAGCCGCGCCCATTGCTGCCCAGGGCGTCGAAAAAGGGATGTCCTTGGGTCTGGATGGTGCCGCCGGTATTGACCACCCCCACCATGCCGTCATGGTTGAGGAAGTCGTTGGAGCCGAACAGGAGGCCTTTCACGCCGGGCTGCAGCCAGGATTTGTCGGGATCCTGCGGGCCGATGATATTGGCCGAGCCATAGCCGGGCTGGCCGGTGAAGGCGTTGTTGGAGGGCGTGACGGGCTGGGCTAAGGCCGGGGCAGCCATCAGGGCGCAGAAAAGGCCCCAATACCGGATTTTCCCAGGGTTCATGCGCAACACGCCAATGAGCCGCGAAATTCTCTATACCATACGCATGGTTGACCGGAAATGAGCCCAAAACGGCGGCATTAGCCAATTCCGGGATGGGGGCTTTTTTGCTATGTTTCTTGGACAATAGTTTGCTTTCTGTCCGCAAGCGCCGCCCCCGGCGCGGGGGAGGACGGCTTGAAAAACGCCGCTGGTCTTCTGCTTCTGCTGGCATTGGCGCTCGCGCCCGCCGCAGCGCAGCCCGCGCCGAAAAACGATCCCGCCCTGGAAACCGTCATCGTCACCGCCCCCCGGCTTCATGCCGGCGTGACGCCCAATGCCATCGCGCATGATTTTGTCAAATCCTTTGCCGCGCCGACCGTGCTGCGGGACGCCATTGCGCGCTGGCAGGTCGCCATCTGTCCGCAGTTCATCGGCGTGGCGCCGAATTTCGCGGAAGTGATGGAAACGCGACTCCGCACCATCGCCGGGCAGGCGGGTGCGCCCATGAAGGAAAAGGGCTGTAAGCCCAACCTGACGGTCGCCGTCACGCCGCAACCGCAGGCCTATCTGGACGCGCTCCATGCGAAGAATGTGGAGGCGCTGGGCTATCACGGTGCCACCACCGTTACCCATCCCGTTCAGGCCTGGTATGTGACCGGAACCCAGGATGTTCGCGGCACGGAGTTTCTGGACAAGGATGCCTTCTTTGTCTTGAATATCTTTGGTGGGGGTGGGATCGACCCAATGAGCACCGCGCCGCTAACCAATACGGGCGGCTGGCGCGATCATCCTGATCTCAGCAGCGATCTCCTCTACGTCACCATCATTGTTGATTCCAGCAAGACCGGAACATTAATGGTCGGTGAGATCGCCGATTATGTCGCCATGCTGGCGCTGTCGCGGACGGAGGATTACGACGATTGCCAGTTGATGCCCAGCATCGCCAATCTGTTGTCGTCCAGGTGCGACGACAAGCTGAAGCCGTCCGAAATTACGCCCACCGACATCGCCTATCTGCGCGGCGTCTACAAGATGGATGCAGGCGCGACCCTGCAAATCCAGCAGGACCAGATCGCGGGCGAGATGGCGAGCGCCCTGGCGGGCGGAAAATGAATCGCGCTGCGGCCCTTCTTTTTGCGTGTCTTGCCTGGGCCGGCGCAAGCCAGGCGCAGCCCGCGCCAAAAGACGATCCCGCCCTGGAGACCGTCATCGTCACCGCGCCCAGGCTTCGTGCCGGCGTCACGCCCAACGCCATCGCGCATGATTTTATTCGTTCCATTGCCATGCCGTCCGTGCTGCTGGGCGAAATTCCCCGCTGGCGGCGCGCGGTGTGTCCCCGCACGGATGGGCTGTCACGGGCCGAATACACCAGCTTCGTGACCGAGCGAATCCGGACCGTGGCCGTGATGGCGGGCGTGCCGGTGGCGCCCACCCCCTGCAAGCCCAACATCCAGATTTTTTTCACCGCCGAACCGCAAACCGCGCTGAATGTGATCCATGCGAAGAATCCGGACCTTTTGGGCTATCGCGGCGCCATCACGGTCAGCCATCCGATCCAGGCCTGGTACCAGACCGGCATCACCGACATTGACGGCCGGACCGAAGCGGATCACGAAGTTTCGGGCACCATTGAGTTCACCAATGGCGGCGGCTTTGCCTCGACCGCCGGTTCCTTTGGCGCCCCCGTCTATCGTGGCGAGGCCACGACAAGGGGCCTGCCGACCAACAGGATCGAGGGCTGGAAAGGCCGCCCCGAACTCACCAGCGATATCCTGGGCGTGATCATCATCGCCGATGTGGCCCGAACCTCCAGCCACAAGCTGGGCGCCATCGCCGACTATGCCGCCCTGCTCGCGCTATCCCAGAGTCCCGCCTATGAGAGTTGCCAGGCCGTAGCCAGCGTCGCCAACGAGATGTCGCCCGGCTGCGCGGCTGCATTGAAACCCGATGCCATCTCGCCCAGCGACATCGGTTTCCTGCGCGGCATCTATCGGATGGATCCCGGCGCCTCGCTGCAGGTGCAACAGGACCAGATCGCCGGCGAGATGCAAAAATCGCTCGGCGATCAACAATGAGCGGCGCCGGCAAGCGCGGTAGACGCTCCACCACCGTTGCTCGGTCGCCTGGGTTGACGCGGCCGCAATGTTTGCTGTTTCGTGGGAATGAAGATTTTGATCCTGAAAAGGTCATGGCATGCCGGGCCGGTTTGCGAGACTTGCGGTTTTCATCCTTGGCTGGCTTGGCATTTGCGGTCAGGCGATGGCCCAGAACTCCGACACCAACCAGGATGATCCCGTCGTCATCCACAAATGCGTCTGGCTGGCGACGCCGGTAGCGGACAGCTCCTGGCTGATTTTGGGATCAGCCTGGGCGGGGCGGCAGAATATTGGGGCGACACGCAAGAAGGCGGCGGAGTGTGTTCATGCCGCGCCCGAGACGATATCCGAACCCGCGCCCTGTCCGGGCGGAATGATCGGTGTGATGTCCGACCAGCATTTCACGTACTGTTCTTAGCTTAAGCGATTATGGCGCCGCCCCTGCTCGGCTGCGCCTCGTGACCACGACGCTGCCGCTAGGTCACGGGGCCTAGTTCTTCAAATTCGCTTCGCTCAAAGAAAAGCTAGGCCAGCGCCACCGCCCGCCGCCGCTGCCAATAGGTGACCGCGGCGAACAAATTGCCGGCCATCAGCGCGATTTCCGGCGTGGAATACCAGGCGCCCACGTGAATCTGCGGCGCGAAGAGGATTCCGACCGCCACGCCATAGACAAGACGATTGACCCGGCCCAGCGGCGCGGTGCGCGGCTCGGTCAGCAGGACGAAAGCGAAAAAGAAAAACATGGAGTGAAGCGCGATGTCGCTCATCGATTTGACGGGATTTCCGGTCGGCGACGTCATGGCGACAGTCAGCAATGCGGCGGCGGCGAAACCGGTCAGCATTTCCGCCGCATTCATCTTGGCCATGATCAGGAGTCCACCGGCCAGGATCAGTGGCAGGAAATAGAGGCTGCCGCCGATCCACCAGCTCACCGAAGATCCCAGCACAATCGCCGCCAGCGTCACGCCGAAGCCGGCGGGGTTGAAGATATTCCGCCGCTTCGCGGTCAGCATGTATTTGGCCGCCATCGCCCATAGCGAAGCGAAGACCGCATAGCCGACCTCGGCCGCGTTGCCTGGCGTCATGGGCGTGATGATCAGGATCAGGATCAGGGCGGTGATCAGAACCGAATCCGGGCTGGAGTCGACTTCCCAGACACGCGCGAACAGCCAATTGCCTGCCCAGCAGGCCGCGCCGATCAGGAGGGTGGAAAACGCCAGGTCCAGGGGGCTGTAAGGCAATATATGCGTCAGGCAAAAAACCTCGGCCGCGATCAGAAGCGCCAGAAGGTAATAAAGCATCAGCCGGTGCGGGCTCATGCGGCGCAGGAAGGCGGGCATCATGTCTTGTGTGCCCGCGCCAGGGCCGAGGCCAGCGATTTGCGGTAGCCCTCGCTGGTGAAAGAGGCCTGGGAGACAAAATCGATATCCGCGCTCTGCGCCTTGATCACTTCCTCATACAGTACGGGGATCGCCCATTCGCTGATTTCCGCGCTGCGCCGGCGATGGATGGGATACACGATGCAAATGGCATCGACGATATCGCCATTGCGCACCACCACCTTGACCTGTACCGGACCCCATTCGGTGTCCACCGAATTTCCGACAAATTCGCCATCGGCATAGCGTCCGGTGCTGACGGCGGGCGGGGGCGCAAGCTGGATGGCCTGGAGCGGCTCGGGTTCCTGCATCTGGGGCTGCACTTCCGACGGCGCCGGTTTTATCGCGGGTGCCGCCAGGGCGGTTCTTGTTCGCGGTTTTTTGGGCTCCGGCGTCGGCATCGCCTGCGCCATGACAGGCGGCGGATTGGCCGGTATCGGCGGTTGTGGCGCGGGGCGCAGAACTTGTAAGGGCGCGCGGATCGCGACCGGCGCGGGTGCGGCAGCTTGGGGCTCAGTCCTATGCTCCCACCAGGCATAGGCGCCGGATGCCAGGATCAATCCGCCGGAGAGCAGAAATTTTCCGGGCTTGCTCACGAAAGATACCGCGTCAGGCCGCTGGTCATTCGCGCCATCCCGCGCGCGTCTATCGCATAGCCTTCGATACCCGTGGCCCGTTCGACGTAAAAGATCCCATCCTGTCCCATCGCAAAGGCGGCGGTAGCCGCGATATCGGCCTGCAAGATGTCGGGGCCGATAACGGTCAGGCTGACCATCGCGCCGGGCTTGCCGCCATGGGGATCGTAAATATGCTCGCCCTGGTGATAGCTGCCCGACGTGGCGACACCGCCGCCCCGCGGATAGAGAATTTTCACAACCTCATTGGCCACAAAGGGATTGCGGATTCCCACCCGCCAGTCTCCTCCGTTTTGATTGTGTCCGCTGGTCTGGACATCGCCGCCGATTTCGACGGCGAAATTGCGGTAACCAAGTTCCTTCAAAAGCCGCGCGCCTTTATTGATGGCCCAGCCCTTGACGATGCCGCATGTGTCCAGCGTTCCGTCGGGACGGCGGATGTCAAAATAACCGCCGGTCTCGCCCCGGCTTTTTTCCGCCAGTGCCAGGATTTCCCGCATTTCGCTGCTTGGCTCGGCGCATTCACGACGATTGAGACGGCAAAGCTCGCTGTCCCTCCGGAAGGGGCTGAAGATCCGATCCGTTGCGGCGAAAAAATCGAAGATATCGTCGATATGCCCGGGCTTGGCGGCGATATCGACAATCGCAACCCTGGCCATCATGCCCATGACAGTGCGTGCGTCCTGCAGCATGCTGTCTATTTTTCCTTTGCGGGTTGGATTACAAAATTGGGGGGCAGGGGGCAAGGGCAGGGCGCCGCAGGCGGCATCGGCATCTTGCCTTAGAATTTCAGCCGGTTATGCTTGCCGCCAATAACCAAAACAAAAGCCGCCCGGCCCTGGGAGGGGCCAAAAAGCGAACAGATAGAACGCTGTGGGCAAGCGGCACGAACATCATGCCGCCGTTGATAGGACGGCGGAAGCGAAAAGTTGGAGAACATAGAATGGCATCGTCGACGAATTTGAGCGCGGAAGAGCGCGGGCGGCTGGAAGATGTTGGGTTCATGACCTGCATGACCCTGGTGCTTCTGGGCAATTATGCGCAGACCGGGCATTTCGGCGGTCCCCTCGCCTATACTCCATTTAATGTGACGGCGCATCTGGCTGGGCCGGATCGCGGCGGCATGCGCTACGATTATCGCCGTCCCAAGCATCCCTTCAGCGACAAATTCATGATGGCGGCCGGGCACAGCGTGCCCACCTGTTATGCGCTGTGGATGATCCTGGGTCAGGCCATGGAACGCCGGCAGAAACTGACCGGCGACAAGCGCTATCATGTCGATCCCGAACTCGCGATGCTGCCGATCGACGCGATCGGCTTCCGCCGCGGCGCCGGCGCCATGGCGACCATCCTCAAGGACAATGATCTCGTCGACCATCCGATCTTCGCCCAGGCCAAGCTACGCGGTATCAAGGCCCTGGCCGGCCATGCCGAAAGCGTGGATGTCACCAATGACGTGAATGGCGGTCCCTCCGGCGTCGGCGTCGCCATGTCGGCGGGCAAAGCGGCCTTCTGGGATATTGCCGGCGTGAAGGATACCAAAGTGATCGCGCTTGAGGGCGAGTTCGCCATGACCGAAGGCCATGCGCAGGAACTCAAGACCCAGGCCCTGTCGCTGGGCGCGGGAAAACGCCTTCGCGTTATTCTCTCGGACAACAATGCGGGCATTGACGATGTGCTTTTGGGCGGCGTGATCCCCAAGCGGAACACCGGCTACAATATCGCCGAGCAATGGTCGTCCTATGGCTGGAATGTGATCCCCGTGGGCGATGGCGGCGATTATGGCCAGGTGGTTTCCGCTTTTGAGAAGATGGAGAATTGGGATCCGACCGACCGGCGTCCGATGATCGCGATTGCCCAGACCACCAAGGGCTATTGGCCCGCGGCGTCCAACGGCAACCTGACCCCCACGGTCAAGCAGATCGTGAGCTACCAGAGCCATCCCTATGGCTACAAGATGAACTCGGATTATTTTGTCGCCCTGGCCAGCACCTTCGAAGAGCGTTACGGCGTGACGTTCCAAGGCATTCGCAATGGCGCGGTGAGCAACGAGCGCGACCGGCTCATCCAATTCAAGACCAACATTGATGTCGCCATGTCTGTTCTCGACAAGAACGGGCTGGGCGACTGGGTGGCCGACCGGCTGGTGGCCGTCGGCGACACCGTCAAGGACGACAAGCCCTCCTATTTCGGGGCCAAGCCCGATCCCTTCCTCGATGAAAGGCTGAGGGTCGCCAATCTTCCGGCGGAACCGCAGAAACTGAAGGTGACCAACCGCCTTTCCGGGGCCGAAAAGGAAATCTCGCTCAGCCTGTTCAAGAAAGCCGGCGAGGTAGCGGGGCCGCGGCGCGCGATCTCGGAAATCATCAAATGGATGAATTACGTCACCGATAACCGCTTTTTGACATTGGCGGCCGATCTGTCGGAATCGATCAATGTGGAGCATGGCGCGCTCTGGGGTCACTATGATCCCGATAACAACCCGCTGGGCACACGCGTCAAGGCCGCCATCCAGGAAGCGGGCAATGCCTGCTCGGCCATCGGACTGGTCAGCCAGAACGCCAGCGTCGATCCGAAAAAATTCGCCGGCGTCTGGGCATTGAGCGGCACCTATGGCGCCTTCACGCCCCTGATGTACACGCCGGCGCGTATCTGGAGCCAGCAGAACCAGGACAGCAAATTCCGCACCGGCGTGCTGCACATTCTGGTGGGGCATTCCGGTCCCGAGACGGCGGCCGACGGGCGCTCGCATTTCGGCATCTTCGCCACCCAGGTGTGGAAGCTGTTCCCCCGCGGCCAGACCATCCAGCTGAATTTCTGGGATTATAACGATGTCGCCGCCGGCTATTTCGCGGCCGCCGAGATCGCGGCGCGCGAACAGAAGGTGGGCATCATCGTGATCGAGGTGGCGCGGCCCGATTTCCCGGTCGCCGACCGCAGCACATTCGCCGATACCGACCCTAGGGCGGCGGCCAAGGGGCTGTACGTGATCCGCGATTTCACGCCCGGCAAGCCCAGGCATGGCTATGTGATCGCGCAGGGGTCGAGCTCGACGGTGAACCTGGTCAAGACTTTGCCGCGGCTGGAAGCGGCAGGCATCAACGTCAAGGTGATCTCGGCGACCAGCGAAGACCTGTTCGACCGCCAGCCGGAAGCCTATCGCAATTCCGTGCTGCCGCCCGAGGCGATGTTCGACGCCATGGTGGTGACCTCCGGCACGCGGCGGGTCTGGCCGGTGCGGGGGCTGGGTCCCATGACCGACGCTTACTCGCTCACATCCGACTGGGACAATCAGTGGCTGACGGGAGGACTCGAGAAGGACGTGATCGAGGAGGCCCATCTCGATCCGGAGTCTATTTTCAAGGGCATCCAGCGCTTCGCAGGCGACCGCGCCACGCGCATCGCCAAGCAACAGGCGGAATTGAAATAAGCCGTCCCCTCATCACGTAGAGAATGGCGGCCCCAGAGCGCGATCCGGAAAAGTGGTTACCGGTTGGCACGCTGGTGCTACCAACTCCGCAAGATCGCGCGACCATTCAAAAAACCGGAGCATAATCGCATCGCGATTATGCTCCGGTGCCGCCGTCTTCATTTTCGCTCTACTTGATGCCTTTTGCGGCCAGGGCCGCGTCGATGGCGGCTTGGGCCTCGGCCCAGCTGTTTTCCCGCATCTCGACCTTCTTGAAATTGATCACCAGGGTTGGCGTGCCGCCAATTGCATAATGGGCGTCACCGTCCTGCGCGATCTTGTTGATGGCGGCGTCGTGTTCGGTGGAATTCATGCAGGCCAGGGCTTGGGCGTCCTTCAGGCCCAACAGGCGGGCCATCTTGAGCAACCCGCCCCTGGCGTCCGCCCCGGGAAATTCGGCCGAATCCCATTGCGGCTGGTTGCGGAACAGCAAGTCCACCGCCTTGAAATAATTCTGCGGCGGGACGCATCGCGTCAGCTTGTAGGACGGTCCATCCTCCGGGAACAGGGGAAACAGCCGCATCACATAACGGACCTGGCCGGTATCGATATACTTGGCCTTCAATTGCGGGAAGACATCCTGGTTGAAACGGGCGCAGACCGAACAGGCCTGCGCGTAGTATTCGATCATCGTGACCGGCGCCTTGGCGCTGCCCATCGCCTTGTCGTCAGCCGTCACCTTGTCGGGAGGAAGCGTTGCGGCAAACGCGCCGCCGGCCATCCCGGCCGCCAGCAGCAAAAGACCAGCCACGCCCAGCATCACAAGCCGCTTTTTTAACATGGGTGCTCCGTTTATTCCCGTCCGGCGCAGTTCTAGAGGATGGCGAACGCCCAGGCAAAGCCGGACTGGCATCGATGCTTGCAGGCTCAAGATTGTCAATCACTGACGGCGGCGTTAATTTGCGGACATTGCCAACGAGGGAGGGTCATTTGAAAACAGGTTCAAAAATTCTTTTGCTGAGTTCATGCATCCTGTTGCTTCCGCAGATCGTCAATGCCCAGGGCGCCGCCAAAGGCCTGCAATGCGTCAAGTTCCAGAGCGCCACGGTCCGCAATAGCGGCGATGAGGGATCCGCCTCCGCCGTCGTCAGTACGGCGGGATTTGTTCTCACCGGCGGGGGATGCGAAATGGCGACGATTGACGGGCATGGTCTTCCCAAGCCACCAGCCGTTTATCAAAGCAAGCCGGATGGAAACAGATGGCTTTGCCGGGTCCATAATGGCCAGGGACCGATCGGCCCCTTCACCATCACCGCCTATGCCATTGGGTGCCAGTTCGGCTAATCAGGCACCGCCTGCGATCAATGCTATTCAGACCCCGATTTCCGGCGATATTCCGGCCGGCAATCGGGGGAGCGAGGAAATTGGTCCGCGCCGCGCCCTAGTGGTGCGCGCCTTCGCCATGCCGGCCATGGACAATTCCCCCGGATTGCCAGCATAAACCGGAAAAATCAGGAGCCTTGTCATGAGTGCCCGGCCATGAGTGCCCGTTCCCGTGTCGCCAGCCCTCGCGCCGTCAATATCGCCGATCTGCGCAAGCTGGCGCGGGCGCGCCTGCCCAATGCGGTGTTCGACTATCTGGACGGCGGGGCAGAGGATGAAATCACCCTGCGCGAAAATTCCCGCGTCTTCGGCGACTATATTTTCCGTCCGCGCCAGGCGGTGCATGTGCCTGCGCCCGATCTGTCGGTCACGGTCCTCGGCCAGAAACTGGCCATGCCGGTTTTTGTCGCGCCGATTGGTTATTCCAAGCTGATGCATTCGCAAGGCGAGCGGGGTGCGGCGCGCGCCGCCGGCCGCGCCGGCCTCGCCTATGCCATGTCCACCATTTCCGGTTACTCGCTGGAAACCATCGCCCAGTCCACCACCGCGTCGGTATTTTTCCAGGTTTATCTCCTGGCGGGGCGCGAGGCGGGAGAGGCGTCCATCGAACGCGCCAGGGCCGCCGGCTACAAGGGCCTGTTCCTCACCATCGACACGCCGGTCGCCGGCATGCGCGAGCGCGATCCGCGCAACGGCATGAAGGAGCTGATGGGTCACAACCCCTTCGCCAAGCTGAAATACCTGCCCAACATCATGCTGCATCCCTCCTGGCTGGTGAATTATCTTTTGGGCGGCGGTATGAAGACCTTGCCCAATGTGATCACGCCGGACGGCAGGCATTTCGAGCTGACCGATGTCGCCAAGGCGCTGGAGACCTCGGTGGTAACCTGGGAAGACCTCAAATGGATTCGTGAGTTGTGGAAAGGCTCCATCACCATCAAGGGCGTGCTCACCGGCGAGGATGCGCGCCGCGCCGTGGATGGCGGCGCCGATGCGGTGGTGGTTTCCAATCATGGCGGCCGCCAGCTCGATCCGGTGGCGAGCGGGCTCGCCGCGCTGCCGGAAGTGGTCGCGGCGGTCGGCGGCCAGATGGAAGTGCTGATGGATGGCGGCATCCGGCGCGGCGGCGATATCGTCAAGGCGCTGGCGCTGGGCGCCAAGGCGGTGATGCTGGGACGCGGCTATGCCTATGGCATGGCGGCGGCGGGCGAGGCGGGCATCGACCGGGCGCTGGAGATTTTCCGGGCCGATCTGATGCGCACCATGAAGCTTCTGGGCTGCAAATCCATCGCCGAACTCGACGCCTCCTACATCCAGAAGCGATAGAGCGCGAGCCGGAAAAGTGTGCAGCGGTTTTCCGCAGATCGCGCGACAATCAATAACCTAGAGCAGGGTCGCGCTTCTTTGAAGCGCGACCCTGCTCTAGGCAGTTCGCCTATTTTGTGGGACAGTTCAGGGGCATAAGCTTTCCGCTCATCAGGGAGAAAAGAACAATGGTCATGCGGGTTTCCACTTTTCTGGCGCCGGTCTTTCTGGCCGGCCTAGTCGCCGTCCCCGCGCAGGCGCAGCCGGTCAAGCCCGACCCCGCCCATATCGCGGCGACCTTCGCCAAGGATATCAAATGGACGATTGACGCCAATTTCGGCGAAGAGGTCGCCTATATCATGGGCGATCCCGCCAAGCCGGGCCCTTATATCATGCTGATCAAGTGGAAGCCCCACACCATGAGCACCCCGCACACCCACAATACCGACCGCTTTGTCTATGTCGCGTCGGGCACCTGGTGGGTCAGCGACAGCCCGCATTACGATCCCAGCAAAACCTATCCGGTTCCCGCCGGCTCGACCGGCATAGACAAGGCGGGCCAGGTCCATTGGGATGGCGCCAAAGATGAACCCGTGCTTCTGGTGTTGTACGGCCAGGGACCCGCCAACACGGTCAAGGTGCCAGAAAAAAAATAACAGGAAAAAATAACGGGAAAAAATAACTCGAAAAAATAACCACGATCATTTTCACCTTCGGAGGAAACACATGAAAAAACTTCTGCTCACCAGCGCCCTGCTCTTTGTTGCCATTCCGGCCTTCGCCCAGTCCATCCTGCCCAATCCCACAGCTGCTGAAGCGGGCGCCCCCCGTCCGGCGCGCGCGCGCGGCATTCCTTCCGCCTTGGCGGTGGAAGCGGCGCAGGCCGCCAACGCCAGCTGTCTCGGCAGCGGCTTCAAGACCACCACCATCATCATCGACAGCGAAGGCATTCCGATCGCCATGGTGTCCAATGACGGCGCCGCCGCCATCACCCAGCGCATTGCCATGGGCAAGGCGATGATCTCGCTCAAGACCAAGGGCGCTTCCGCGGATGGCGCCAAGGCCGATCCGGCGGTGATGGCGCCGCTGGGCCCGCCGCGTCCGGGCGGCTTTCCGATCATGGCGGGCGCGGATCTGGTCGGCGCCATCGCCGTATCGGGTTCGCCCACCGGCGGGGCCGATGAGGTCTGCGCCAAGGCAGGCATGGCCAAGGTCCAGGACCGAGTGAAGTAACGCGCTTGTCTTTTGGGTCGTGTCCGTACGCTGTCGCTACGGACCGTCGCGCGTGCTGTGAGCCCGCGGCGTGTGAGCAGGTCCAGCGGACCTGCGAAAGCGGGCGAACGCCGCGAGCACAAGCGAGCGGCCGGGCCGCCTCCCTCGCTTTTGCTCGGGGAGGGGCCAGCTTTTCTAAGCGCGCTAGAGCGCGCAAAGAAAAGCTAGGCCTACGCTCCGCACGTTGCCTACGCTGCCGCTAGGCAACCCTGCTCACGCCACAAAATACTGCGCGCGAGTCTGTGAAATAAAAAAGGCGGCCACTGGGGCCGCCTTTTTTATTTGTTCAGACGGTCGTTCAGGCCAGATCAATCTTGAACACCCATTGGCTGGACGGGCTGTCGTAATTGGCCCAGCCGGGGTGATAGCCGGCGTCGCAGCCCACGAGTTGGCCGTTGACGATGTCCAATCCGTGCGGATCGCAGGAGCCGGGGACGAAGGTGATGATTTCGAGCGGCTTGCCGGTTTCGGCTTCCATACGGACCAGGCCGGCGACATTCTCGGTGTGATTTTTCGATTTCTCGTTGGCGATCACCTGCAGCAGGGTACCGTCCTTGTCGAAGGTGAAGTCGTGGAAACGTCCCATGCCCGGCGGAGAATAGATCGGGATCTGCAGCTCCGCCTTCCAGCTCACCGGGTCCATCCGCATCAGCGAACGCATGCGGTTGTTGGCGACCCAGAGCTTGCCATTGAACCACTTGGCGCCATGGCAGCCGCCCATCCGGTTGTTCGGGCTCAAGGGAAGCTGCAGCTGGGCCACCTGTCTGCCGCTCGCCACATTGACCTTGTGGATGCCGCTGGCCTCGTCATCGGTGTTCGAGCAGACATAGAGATCGCCATTGCCAAAGGCCAGGCCCGAGGTGTTGGAGGCATTGCTCTCCGCTGTCTTGAGCACCTTGCCGTTCATGTCCATCAGCCAGACCTGCTCCCTGCCCTTGGCCGGCCAAGGCACGTTCACGCCCTTGGCTTCGCCTTCCGTCAAATGCTGCTGAGCGACCCACAAGCCTTCCGGGGCCGTGGCCAGCGCGTTGGGCCACAAGCCTGGCGTCTTGAACAGTTTGGTGGTCTTGGCCATGCGGTTGGGCAGAGCCTTGCCGCGCGGGGCGTCGTCCGGCGCAGGGGCGGCGGGTTTTTTCATTCCTTGCGCGAAAGCCGGCACCGTTGCCGCCACTGCCGCCATGCCAAGTCCGATGCCGGCCAAAAACTCGCGTTTGCTGTGCATCCGATTATTCCTCCGAAATTTTTCTCGTTGGTCGAAACTTACGTCCAAACCGGATATGGCGCAATCGGGACAGGGCTCATCATGCTATCGGCCGGATCCATTACCTGTCCGTGAGCGGCGGAATAACAACCCAGGCCTCCGAAATTTGAGACACGCCTCTGATGGCCGAGTTCATGTCCAATCTGCGGCGCATCGCGGAAGAAATGTTTGCCGCGGAGCGACTTCGCCCCCGGCGCGCTTTTGTCAATCACAGGGTCTATGGCGACACGCATCGCAGCACCGCGAGTTTTCGGCTGTCACGGTCGTTTTACGATGCGGAGCTGAATTGGCAGACGGCTGGGGCGGGGCGATCTCATTCGACGACAATCATGTCCGTGTCTGGGGGCTTTGTGATTTCGCGGGCGCTATCCTCCATCGCGGCATGGTGCCGACACGCTTCTGTCCGCAAGAACGCCCGGCGATCGCCGATATGCCGCGCCTGTGGGGAACGATCCCGGCAACGTCTGGAAACCTGCATGGTCCTGGGATCTTCTCGCCGCTGCCTCGCGGCTGCGGTCGCTAAGCCCCCGAAATCGCGCGATTAAGTTGTTGTGATTTTGCACCAATTGGGGGCTTATATTCATCCACAGCCGCCAAAGGGGCAATGAGAAAATACAGCGAATACAAGTGGATAGACATCCATTGTATTTTTCTTACGCGCAAAATCTGCTGCCTGGCGTGAATCGGGCCTCCACCTGCGTTGACTTATCCCGCTGATATCGGCCATTAAATTGAAAGATGCGTCGGAACATGAAAACAAGTTCATAAACTCGGCGCGAGTAATTTTTTTCAGGGGAAACCAATGAACAATCTGTTGCAGAAACTGATGCTTGGTGGCTCGAGCGTGGCCTTGTTGGCGGCGATGCCAATCGCAAGCGCGCAAGCGCAGGGTGACGACATTGAGCAGGTGGTTGTTTCCGCCTCGCGCATCACGATCGCGGGCTATACGCAGCCGACGCCGGTGACGGTGGTGGGCGCGGCCCAGCTTGAGAAAGACGCCTTCGCCAACATCCAGGACGCGGTACGTCAGCTTCCGCAGGTCCAGTCTCCCCCGGCCTCCTTCGGCGCCGACCAAGGCTCCGGTTCGCCGGGCCGCGCGGGCCTCAACCTGGTCAATCTGCGCAACCTCGGCCTCCAGAGAACCCTGATCCTGTTCGACAGTCAGCGCGTGGTGGTTTCCAATCTCACCGGCGGCGTCGACGTCAACACCCTTCCTTCGGCGGTGGTTTCACGCGTCGACATCGTGACCGGCGGCGCTTCGGCAGCCTGGGGCTCGGACGCGGTGGCCGGCGTGGTCAACTTCGTCCTCAACAAGAATTTCACCGGCTGGAAATCCACCGTCGAAGGCGGCGACACCTACAACAATCTCAGCCGCAGCCTGAACATCAACACCGCCTGGGGCGATGACGTTCTGGGCGGCCGTGGCCATCTGGTGCTGGCGGCCACCTACCTGATGCGTCCCGACGTCGCGCTGATGAACCAGGAGAACTGGTACCGCGGCGCCTACTGGGTTTCCAACCCGGCTTTTGCAGCGGGCAACGGCCAGCCGCAGTTGATCGTCGCCAATGACGTCGGCCTGGCCGGCGGCAATGTCGGCGGCATCATCACCACCAGCCCTGCCGTCACCGCCGCCAACAGCCCCTCGGGCGTGGCGACCGCCGCCAATGCCCTGCGCGGCATTGAATTCATCGGCAACGGCATTCCGCAGCTGGTCAATTTCGGCAACGTCACCAACGGCACTCTCTCCAACGGCGGTTCGCTGACCGCGGCCGATGGTCTTGCCCCCTGGCAGACCATCTCCGGCTCCAACAACACCTACACCTTGTTCGGCTATGGCCGTTACAAGCTCACCGACACCATCCAGGCTTCGGTGCAGTTGAACTACGGCTACTTCACCGGCAAGGGCAACGCCCAGTCGTTCCAGCAGCTCAACACCAGTGGCGTGACCATCAAGTCCGACAACGCCTTCATCCCGGCCTCGGTCAAAGCCACCTTGGCTTCCACCGGCATCACCTCGTTCCAGGTCGGCACCATCAACGGCAACAATTTCCCGCCCAATGGCGTCATCGGCTCCCAGTTTAACGAACTGGCGGCAAGCGGCATCTCGCCTGCTCTGACCTACAACCGCCGCAATCTGGCGCGCGCCGTCTTCACCCTGGAAGGCACCTTGGGCGAAGACTGGTCCTGGACCTCCTATGCCCAGGTTTCGAAAGTGCGTTTCACCGCGCATGTGCTCGGCGACGAGATCGAAGCCAATCTCCAGAATGCCTATGACTCGGTCACCGTCACCGCCGCCAACCGCGGCACCTCGGGCCTGCCGTTGGGCAGCATCGCCTGCCGTTCCACCCTGACCGGCACGCCCTTCGTCTTCGGTTCCGTCACGGCCATGTCGGGTTGTATCCCGGCCAGCATCTTCGGCCAGGGCGTGCTCAGTCCCAATGCCATCCGCTACATCACCAATGGCATGGGCCAGGACTTTGAGCATGAGTCCATGGAACAGGACGTGATGGAAGGCTCGATGCAGGGCACGCTGCCCTGGGAGCTTCCGGCCGGCAAGGTCGCTGTCGTCTTTGGCGCCGGCTATCGCAAGGAATCAGGCAGCAACCGCGCCACCCAGCTGGGCATCCAGGGGGGCTACGCCACCGCCAACTACACCAACTTCCCGTCCTCGTCCTACAATGTGATGGAAGGCTTCGGCGAAGTGGACGCGCCGATCCTCAA
>Ga0210402_10000305_pt1 | contig 56014 bp, 53 predicted proteins | sample IncBWC7MmetaG_FD_161055 | JGI IMG/M metagenome (GOLD analysis project Ga0210402, IMG submission 161055) | Forest soil microbial communities from Barre Woods Harvard Forest LTER site, Petersham, Massachusetts, United States - Inc-BW-C-7-M | ecosystem: Environmental > Terrestrial > Soil >... | reverse complement strand
AACTTCACCAGTATCGACAAATCAATAAACGACTCATTCTTCCTCAAATCCGGAAACCATACGCTGTTCGACCCTCCCCCGCAGGCCGTTTCTGCCGCTCCCAAACTCGTCTGCCCCGAAGACGACCCGTTGCTGCAGACAAAAAATTGCGGCGATCCGGTGTTCCCGTTTGGAGGTGTGATCCCCCCTTGCCCTGTCCAGTACGGCACGCTCGCATGCCGGTAGTCATACTCCGCCCGGAACGTGATGTATTGCTTCGGCATGTAGTCAAACGTAATCGAAGAATCCCACGCCTTGAACGGATCCCCCGGATTCCCCGTAAAGTACGGTGAATTCGTCGCCGCGGTCACAGCCGTCTCTCCATTGATCGGCGGGATCAGCACAAGGTACCGCCCCGGATTGTTGATCTGCCCGCCGCCAACCGTCAGCCCGAACAAATCCCGGTGGAACCAGAACCGGTTGTAGCCCATCCAGCCTACAAAGCTCTGCTTCGGCCCGCCCTTATGATTCCCATAACAGCTCACACCACTGCCATATTCGCAGCCCAGGTCTCCCGTCAGTGAAAACGCCATCTTGTCCAGCGTCTTCTCCGACTTGTCGTAGTATTTCACCTCGATGCTGTTGTCCGTGTGAATGCGCGAACGCCCATGAATAAACAGGTCATCCTCGCCCAGCCCATAATTGTTCGAAATGATGTTCAACCACGGCTTCGGAGTCCACTTGATCTGTCCGCCCAGCCCCGGTTTGTGATTCGCCGATGCATACGACTGCCATCCATTGATGAACCACGGCTCAATCTTCAAATGCGCCGTCGGGAAAATCTGCACACGCACGCCCTCGAAAAACCACGGCGTGTTGGACGATACGTACGAGGGCTGATAAGCCCAGTTGTCAAAGTTGTAGTAGCTGAACAACCCGACATACGACATGAAGATCCCCGCGTCCACATTGATTCCGTGCAGCACATTGAAGTGGTACCCGCCATAGGCTTCCGACACATACCGGTATGCGTTGGCGAGATCCCATTGGCCGTGCCCAGGACTCGGATCATTGCGCGGCGTCGTCACCGAATACATCCCGTACTGCGTCATTAACCGCGCGCGCACATTGTCATAGTGAAAATCCCCTCCCACGCCCAACTGCTCCAGTTGCACTTCCGAAGAGCGAAACAACTCACTCGACCCACCGATCGAATGATCCACCGGATGGTTGAAGTCATACACATAATTAATGTCCGCCCGGATCTCCGGCGTAAAGAATTTCGTATCCCAGAAAATCTCCTTCGTCCGCGGGTTCCCGTTCAACCATGTCCAGTCCGCATCCGAAAACGGCTCGATTTTCTTCTTCTCCGGCACTTGCGTCGCAACCGAAGCTGTACTCGACTCTTCATTCGGCCCGATAGCCGCCGCAATCCTGGTCGACATCGAACTCGGCACCGCACTTGCCGGCTTACTTGTCAATGCGGCCGATGGCGTACTTCCCGGCGTCGCTGAGGCTGTTGTTGCACCGTGCACACTCGCTCCCAGCACCGCCCCTTTCTCCCCCACCACTGCCGTCTCCGCGGCCGGCTTCGCATCCTTCGACTCCAATTCCGCCACCCTCTTCTCCAACTGCTCCACACGTTCCAGCAGCCACCGCTCCCGATCCGTCAGTCCCGCGTCCGGCCTGCTCTCAGAAGCCACCTTTACCGCGGCAGGTTTCGAATCATTTCCCGCCTTGGTATCGTCCGCGCGCTCTGAATCGCAAACGCTTAAACTCACCAACATGATCAATCCAAACACCAACCCACGATTCAACCACGTACGCATGGCTTCTCTCCTACCCGATTTTGGGCGACGAACTGGCTTCAGGAACGGCACCTACCCAGTGCCGCAAAATGTCACCTACTGAAAAAAGGATGACCTGTTCGGTGCACAACCACCGTACCGCGCCCCTCATAAGAATTCCGTGAGGTCCAAATCAACCCTAACGGACGGGTTAAGTTCTGCCCACTCCATTGCAGTAGATTCCGATCCGGTTCGATTACCCGTCACGGTTCTGCTTTACTTAGATTCAACACTTCCAAAAACGACCCAATAACTTCTCTGCATCTCGCACATGCAAGTGCCGATCGAATCTCGATCAAAACAATCAACCTGCTAACCCTTGCACTTCCTTCACTTTCACAGGGTCGCACCAATTCATTCATTTTCAATTATTTCCGGACCACAAGGGGGAGGGAGGAACATTCGGTATAGGCCGTGCGGATGGTTGACAGGACAGATCTCGAGGTTTCTTGACACTGAAACCAAATGCGAACCCCCGCGAGAAATGAGCGCCGAAGCCGTGCATCCCCTCCGAAAAGCGCCGGAGGCGCGACAGACATTGGCCCAGCGCGTGAGCGCCGGGTACACGAACACAAACTACCCAGGCGCCGTAGGTGCGGCAGATTCTTCCGATCTAAATGTCAGGAACTCCCCAATGAACGAAAATCACTTTGCGGATGCCGTCTTCAACGCATCTTCGGGCCGCGGCTCTCGAACCACGGTCCACCTTCCGGCTAAACGCCCAACTTCTCTTTCTTCCCAATCTCCGCGGCCATCTTCTCCATCTCCGCGTGGATCAACCCATTCGTTGCCAAAATCGTCTTGCCACCCAAAACATACGGCTTCCCATCGAGGTCGCTGATCTTTCCCCCGGCCTCTTCCACAATCACCACCCCGGCCGCCGTATCCCACGGCTTCAACCCAAACTCCCAAAATCCATCAAATCGACCGGCAGCCACGTATGCCAGATCCAACGCCGCCGACCCGTCGCGCCGCACTCCGTGCGAGCACAAAGTAAAATCCCAGTAGTAGTGAATGTTCGGATGCGCATGCCTCTTGTGATTCGGAAACCCCGTGCACAACAAACTTCCCCGGAGCGCCGGAATCTTCGAGCACTGAATCCTCTTCCTGTTGAAAAACGCGCCTTCACCCCGGGCCGCCGAAAAAATCTCTTCCGACATCGGATTGTAAATTACACCCAACAAAAGCTCATCGCCTTTCGCCAACGCCATCGAAACGCAAAAGCAAGGATACCCATGCGCGAAATTCGTCGTCCCGTCCAGCGGATCCACGTGCCATTTGAACTCCGACCCCGTCTCTTTCCCGGTTCCCTCTTCTGCCGCCACCGCATGGCCCGGAAAATATTTCTGCAGACGGTTAACAATCACCGCCTCCGACCTCTTGTCCGCCTGAGTGACCAGGTCATAATCGCCCTTATAAGAAATATCCACCGGCCGCTGCGCCTCTTCGCGCAACACCGCCCCCGCCTCCCGAGCAATCTCCACCGCCGCCTCTAAATAATCAATCGCCATCGCATCTCACAATGTGGATTGAGACTCGCCCTGACCAACTAAGAAATTCGCCTTGAACTAAGTTCTTCTCTGCGAGACCTCTGCGAACTCTGCGGCGACTCCCCATCTTTTTTCGATTGCCCGCAGCTCTTCACCGGTCACTGGTCACTTTCTTCTCTTCACCACGCACCAGTCACTATTCACCAGTCACCACTCACTGGCCACTGGTCGCCGCCGCCGGCAACTTCTCCCGTCACTGCGCCCCCACCAGATACGCCGTCCGATGCCGCGCCGTATACCCCGTCAGCATCTTCACCTCAATCTTACGATACGTGTTCGCCGCTCCCCGCGGATTCGGGTAATATGCCAACCGGTACTGCGTCCTCAGCTCAGCGTCAATGCGATCAAAAATAACCGGCAACTCCTGCGGCGATTCCGGAAAGAACATCGCGCCCCCGGTTGTCTCCGTAATAGTCTGCAGCGCATGCTCTCCCGCGGTATTCCGTCCGTTCTCACTCTTCATCACGCGGATCAGAATCGTGTACAGCAGCACCTCGCCGCGCAGCGCAGCCCGCCGTGCCGCCTCAAAATCCGCATGGCTAGTGGTTTCTCCGCCGTCCGTCACCAGGACGATCACCCGCCGCCGCTCGCCGCCGCGCTTCGCCAGTGTCTGCGAGCCCAGCAGCACCGCATCGTAAATCGAAGTCCCCGCGCCATCGGGAATCCGAGCCACGGCATCCGTCAGCGTCTGCACCTTCTCTGTAAACGTCGTCCGCTGCGTCACCGTCTCGTCAAACGAAAATATCGACATCCGGTCGTCCGGCCGCAGCACCTGCCGAATAAAACGCGAAGCCGCATCGCGCTCATATTGAATATCAATGTGCGCGCTCATGCTGGCGTCAATCATCAGCGCCAGATCCAGGGGTAGCTTGGTCTCCGGCTCAAAAAATTCAATCTTCTGCGCAACACCTTCTTCCTGCACCTCAAACGCTTCCTGAGGCAAGTTCGGCGCTGGACGCTTGTTCTCATCCAGCACGCTGACCAACACATTCACCAAATTCACGTTGACCTTGATCGTGCCCTTCGGCGCTTGCGGCTCTTTCTGTCTCGCCGGCACTTGCACCGGAGCAGGGATCATCGGCCCAGGAGTGGCTGGCGGTTGTGGCTGGCCACTCGGTGGAGGTGGCGTCGGCTGGGTGCTCGAAGGCTGGGCCCACGGTGGCCGGTCCGGCTTCTCCTGCGCACACGCAGGAAAAGCTCCGGCAAATAGCGCCAACGCAGCTACGCAGCAGAAGTAATCTCGACTGACCCGGGAATTCATCAGATAGCTAGGATGCACTTTTTGCACTTGGGGGTGTCGGAGGCAGTTCGCCATCCGCCCAAACCGCCCCATCCGCAAAATACTCTTTCTTCCAGATGGGCACCGTCTTCTTTAGCGTATCAATCGCGAACCGGCAGGCGTCGAACGCCGCCCCCCGGTGCGGCGCGCTCACGGCAATAAACACGCTCGTCTCACCAATTTCCAACCGCCCCAGGCGGTGCACCATCACCACCCGATGGATCGCAAACTTCTCATGAATCTGCGCCGCAATCTCCTTCATCTTTCCCAGCGCCATCGATTCGTACGCCTCATATTCCAGGTGGCTCGTCTCGCGCCCATGAGACTCATTCCGCACAAATCCATCAAACGTAACAATCGCCCCATCCTGCCCAGCGCGCACATGCCGCACCAGCGCCACGGCATCAACCGCCGTCCGCACCAACTCGAACTTGTCTTCTTCGAGTGCTTTCACTTTGAAAAAACCCGCCATCCCCGGACCGTCAATGCATGAAATGGCCGCACGACTTTCCCATTTTCTATTTTCCAATTTCTATTTTCCAAACTCATCCCCCGCTCACCGGAGGCAAAAACGCAATTTCATCCCCAGCCGCAACCCTCGTATCCCAAGCCGCAAACTCCTGGTTCCGCGATACCACCATCGAATTCCGAAATCCCACCAGCTTCGGATACCGCTCCGCATACCGCTCAAACACATGCGCCAGAGTCGCTCCTTCAGGCAGCTCCTCAGCTTCCTCAGCCAGCCCGGTCAACTCCCGCAGCCGCCCAAAGAACAACACCTTCACGCGTATATTTGGCACAACGGATGGCATTCGAAAATTGTAACCCGTCCGCACCCCGGTAGCACAGACTTTAGCCTGTCTCCGTTCCTAACTCTTCTCGGTGCTCTCTGTGGTCCTCTGTGGCCTCTGTGTTGAAATCTTCTCTTCGGTGCGGGGAACGCGAACCACATCTCCCGCTCCACCAAATGCGCGATAATCAATCCACCAAAAGGACCCCATGAAAATCCTAATCACCGGCTCCACCGGCTTAGTCGGCACCGCCTTAACGCAAGATCTCCAACGCACCGGCCACACCGTCTGCCGCTTAGTCCGCCCCGGAACCTCCCCAAGCACCTCCCAGGGCTTCGACGTAAACTGGAATCCCGCCACTGGCGAACTAGGCGGAGCCGCCGTAGGCGCCGATGCCGTAGTCAACTTAGCCGGAGCCCCTATCGCCGAAAAACGCTGGACGCCCCAACGCAAACAACTCCTCCGCTCCAGCCGAGTAGACACTACCCGCACCCTCGTCCAGGCCCTGGCCAAAATGTCCGCCCGCCCTCGCGTATTCATCTCCTCCTCCGCCACCGGCATCTACGGCAACCGCGGCGACGAAACCCTCACCGAAGCAAGCGAACCCGGCACCGGTTTTCTAAGTGGAATAGCAAAAGAATGGGAATCCGAAGCGCTGAAAGCCGAAGCCCTGGGCATCCGCGTAGTCCGCGCCCGCTTCGGCGTAATCCTCTCCAAACAAGGCGGCGCCCTCCCGCAAATGATGCGCCCCTTTCAATTCTTCGTAGGCGGAAAAATAGGCCCCGGCACGCAATGGCTAAGCTGGACCACTCTCGATGACGTCGTAGCGGTCCTCCGCCTAGCACTAGAAAACGCCAACGTCACCGGCCCGCTAAACGTAGTCTCCCCTCAACCAGTCACCAACTCCCAATTCACCAAAATCCTAGCCGCCGCTCTGCACCGCCCCGCGCTATTCTCGGCACCAGCCTTCGCCCTCCGCCTAGCACTCGGCGAAATGGCCGACGCCCTCCTGCTCTCCAGCCAGCGCGTCCAACCCGCCCAACTCCAAAAACTCAACTATCCGTTCTTACACCCGGACTTGAAGTCCGCTCTGAAAGCGTCCCTCGCCTCAGCTGCCTTCACTTCACCACATCCATGACGACAGTGATGGTCAAAATCCTTCCACTCAGGGGATCGGCCGCTTGGGTTGTTTGGATGGTCCGTCCATCCTTCATCGTCCAAGTGAGTTCGGTCTTGAATTGCCGAATAATTGGCTGATAAAACTGCCCTGAGGCCCCAATGGTGGGGTTTCCAACTGATTTTTCCGCGGGAACCGCAACGTCACCCTCAACCCAGGAGCGTTCGAGACTGAGAATGACGTCGAACTTCCCGCCTTCTGTAGCGAACCCTCTGGCCTGCGTAGTCCCTAGCCCAAACACAAAATTCACCACCGCCACCCGCGCGTTCCCGTAGCAACCGTCATCGCGACTCGTAATTACTGAGCGAAACAGACAAAGTGGCACGGCCATTCCTGGCTGCGCTCTTGAGTTTTCTTGCTTTGGATTTTCTCGCTTTTGGGTTTTCTTGTTGTTGGATTTTCTTGCACTGCTATCCCGAACGGAATGGCCGATCTTCTCTTCCGCGCCGCAGTCTGGCGCGTCGGCCATGGACTGGAGGGACCATGGCAAGACTTCAACCCAATCCAGATCACTGAGATCAGCAAACTCTCTTTGAGTGCGAGAGCGGAGCTCTCGCTTTTACGATGTAACTCCAATCACCAAACTTCACTTCGGCGCGAACTCCTCAACTCCCCACCGGCACCATCCACCCGCCACCAAACAACAACCCCGGCGCCAGCGAAGCCAGAAACACCGCGGTCCGCTCACCCGCCGACTTCCCCGCCGCGCTCTCAAACGCCGACTGCAACGTTGCGCCACACATCGAAGAACCCAAATTCCCCTTCGTGACCGCGATCGGCGGAAACGCCCTGCAATCCACGCCCAGTTGTTTCGCCAGCAGCGAAACCAGCCGCGGGTTCGGCTGGTGCGTCGCAAACGCTCCCACTTTTTCCCGCGAAATTCCGCTGCGCTTTTCTACTTCGCTCAATACCTCTTCCATGCGGTAAACCGCCGCGCGCGAAAGCGCCTCCCCATCAAAGCGAATCTCCAGCCCCGCGCCGCCCGAATCACTCACCGCAATCGCATCGGCATACTGCGCCGCGCATCCAAAAAAGAATTCCCCGAATCGATATGCAAACTTCCCTTTTTCCGGCAGCTTGCTCGAAAGCAAGAACGCACTCGCGCCGTCTCCAAACAACCCGCCAAATTCTCCCGCGGTCCGCCCTGGCCCCAGCGTCCGGCTATGCACATCCGCCGTCGCCACCAGCATTTTCCTCGCCTGGCCAGACATCAGCATCGCCTGTGCCACGCAAAGCACCTGCAGAAGCGCCAGGCAACCGCTGCCCACATCCAGCGCAGTCGAGTGCTCGCGCATTTTCAACCGCGCATGAATTTGTGCCGAAAGCGATGGATACGCGTGATCTGTTTCGCTCGCCGCTATCACGCCATCCAGGTTCTGCGCATCTTCCCCGCACTGTTCCAAAACTTTCCGGCAAGCCCCCGCCGCCAGTGAACCTTCGGTTTGATCCTCGGTCGCATACGCCACCGACACGATTCCAGCCCGCGTCCGCAACTTTCCCGCGGGCATGCCAAACGCTTCATCCACTTCTTCCGAGGGAATAATGCGGGAACCAAACTCGCTTGCGGCGCCGGTCAGATAAACATTCTTCTCGTCCAAAACGTGAGCCCCTTTTGTTCGATGGCCTTCTCTCTCATCCGCCCCCGGCATCAACCTCGGACGAGAAACCGATTGCCTTCCATCATCCGGCACTGCGCCCCTCTTTTCCAGTCCCGAGACAAAATAGTTACTTACAAGTAGCGGCCAGCTCCAGGCAGCTTCGCGTCTCTTCCTTTGTAGGGCCGGACTTGAAAGACGCTCTGCTCCACCCACCCATTCGGATACTTCGCCCCGCGCATGCTATCTTGGAAATACCCGCGCTCTCGCAAGCCAATTCGCAACACCAGGTATCGCATACTTTTCTTAGCAATGAACGGTAATCGCCTCCAAACTCTTCTCTCTCGCCTGTCCGTGCTGGCAAGTCTCTTGCTTCTCGCCGCCGGCCTCCCCGCGAACGCCCAACGCCTCCGTGGCGAGGTTCATCTCGAAATCCGCGATCCCAAGGGCGCCAGCCTCGCCGCCCGCGGCGAACTCCTCAGCGAAGGCAACAGCTTCGAGCGCCGCTTCCAGATTCCCCCCGACGGCCACTTCGTTCTTCAGGATCTTCCGTTCGGCGTCTACCGTCTCAATCTTGCCGCCGAAGGTTTCGCCGCCTGGAGCGATGTAGTTGAAGTCCACTCCGAGGTTCCCCTAAAACTCGGCATCACTCTCGGAGTCGCAACCCTCACCACCCAAGTTCAAGTCACCGATGAACTCACCCTCGTCGACCCCACCCGCACCGGCACGCTCTATTCCGTAGGCAAGCAATCCATCCGCGAACAGCTCAGCCTCCAGCCAGGCCGCGACCTCTTCGATCTCGCCAATCAGGAACCCGGCTGGGTCTACGAAGGCAACGGCGTGCTGCATCCGCGCGGCTCCGAGTACGATGTGCAGTTCGTAGTCGACGGCCAGCCGCTGGTACAGAATCGCTCTCCCGCCTTTGCGCCCGACATGGACTCCGATTCCGTCGAATCCCTGCGCGTGCTTACCGCCAGCTATCCCGCCGAATACGGCCGCAAGCTCGGCGGCATCATCGAACTCACCACCGACAAAAATACCCTCCTCGGCTGGCACGGAGATTTCGCAGCCTCCGGCGGCAGCTTCGATCAACTGGATGGCTCCGCCGCGATTTCTTTCGCACGCGAAAAGGCGCGCTACTCCGTCCGCGCGTTTGGCCTTCACTCCGCCAGGTATCTCGATCCTCCGGTCACCGCCAATTTCGGCAACAACGGGAACTCCGGCGGATTTTCCGCGGCCTACGAACGCGATTTCTCTGACAACGATCGTCTGCGCGTCACCGTCACCCACAATTCCCTGCGCTACGAAATTCCCAACGATTACACTCAACAATCGCTGCTGCAGCGGCAAGACGCCGCCAGCACGGAAACCGGCGGCTTGATTTATTTCCAGCACACCATCTCTTCCAACCTGGTTCTCAGTTTTTCCGGGGGTGTGCGCGACTCCAGCTTTTCTCTTCGCTCCAATCCCTTTTCCACACCCGTCATCGTCAATCAGGATCGCGGCTATCGAGAAGGCTACGTCCGCGGCGACATTGCCGGCCACCGCGGCCACCACGACTGGAAAGCCGGTGCCGACTCTTTCTTCACCCCGGTTCACGAAGCCCTGCAATACCACATCACCGACCCATCACAATTCGACCCCGGCACACAACTGAATCTGAATTTCACCGGTAGTAAGTGGGATGTCGAGCCGTCTTTTTATGTGCAGGACCAAATGCGCTATGGCGCCTGGAACATCAGCGCCGGCCTGCGTTTCGACCATTACGGTTTCGTTGTTCACGATTCTGCCATCAGCCCGCGCCTCGGCGTTTCGCGTTTCCTATCTTCTCTGAATTTGCTGCTGCACGCTTCCTATGACCGAGTCTTCCAGACTCCCGCTATGGAAAATCTTCTGCTCGCCAGTTCTCCCGAACTCGATTCCGTGAATCCCGTCGTCCTCCGCCTTCCCGTTCCCGTCGCCCGCGCCAACTACTACGAAGGAGGCCTCACCAAATCCTTCTTTGGAAAATTCCGACTGGATGCAAACGTCTTCCGCCGCGACTTTCACAATTATTCCGACGACGACGTACTTCTTCAGACCGGCGTGAGCTTTCCGATCGCCTACGCAAAAGCCCGCATCTTCGGCGAAGAAGTCCGCCTTGAAGTTCCGCACTGGGGCCGCGTTTCCGGATTTGTGAGTTACGCCAATCAATCGGGGATAGGGCAAGGACCAATCAATGGAGGGCTCTTCATCGGCAGCGACGCCAGCGCCGGCCTAACCGACACTGGCAAATTCGGCGTCTCACAGGATCAGCGCAACACGCTGCATGCCCGCGTGCGCCTCGACGCCGGCCACGGTTGCTGGTTCGCCGCCGGCGCTCAATACGGCAGCGGATTGCCCGCCGACCTCAGCGAGAACACCGATATCCCTACTCTAGTCGCGCAGTACGGTGCCACCGTCATCTCCCGCGTCAACTTCACAAAACAGCGCGTCGAGCCAAATTTTTCGATGGATCTAGGAATGGGTGCGCAACTCTATCGCAAGGAAGCCCGTTCGCTGCAATTTCAGATTCAGGCCACCAACATCGCCGACCGCCTCAACGTCATCAACTTCGCCAGCATCTTCTCCGGCACCGCCCTCGCCCCGCCCCGCAGCGTCTCCGCCCGCCTCCGCGTCTCGTTTTAGCGGCGGCGAACCTTGCTCAGCAGTCGTAGCATTTCCATGTACAACCAGATTAGCGTAACCATCAGCCCGAATGCGCCATACCACTCCATATATTTCGGTGCACCCATCCGGGCTCCGTTTTCGATCATGTCAAAATCAATGATCAGGTTCAGCGACGCAATGATCACCACGAACAGGCTGATTCCGATCCCTAGCGGTGTGGGCGCGCTTAGAAACGACATCTGAGAGTGGCCGAAAAGGCTCATCAACATGTTCAAGGCGTAAATCAAAGCGATTCCACCGGTCGCCGCAATTACGCCCAGCTTGAACCCACGCGTCGCCTGCACGATGCGGAATTTGTATGCCAGCAACATCACAAACGTCACCCCGAATGTCAGGCTGATCGCCTGCACAGCGATGCCCGGATACGAGCGCTCGAAAATCGCCGAGATCCCTCCGAGGACTAATCCTTCCAGCAGCGCATAAATCGGCGCGCTGATCGGCGACCACTCTTTCTTGAAAATAGTCACCAGCGCCACGACGAATCCGCCGATCGCGCCGCCAAACGTCCAGGGATACGCGGCTTCTGGCGCCGGTGAATGGCTCAGGCCCCACGTCCAGGCCGCGGTGGCCACGACAAACAGTAGCAGCAACCCGGTCTTATTGACCGTGCCCTGAATCGTCATCGTTTCGCCAGTCGGAATCGCACCGGCAAACGCCTTTTCTTTCAGAACGGGATTCGTGGAACGCAGCAAATCAGCCATGGGCGGTGCCTCCTCTGAAGCTACTCTGTGTGAGCGTTAAGAATATCACTAAGTGAATAGGAGCGTAATTCGGGAGGGGACAGTTTTGGTACCGCTAACGGGAATCGAACTCGTATTTTAGCCTTAAAAGGTTTAGTTCATGTATAGGTATAGTGCTGAAAATTATATAGATAGGCAAAACAACAAGGCAAGATGCCACTGACATTGCATTGTGATTACGTTACCCTGGGGTTCAGACACGGGAGAACCTGGCCTATGAACACTAAACAACGAAGGCGAACCCGCTGCTTGTCGAGATCAATTCTCGGCTGAAAAAGGGCGAGGGTTGGATTGGATACCGCTCTTCAGCAAACGGTCCCTCAAAATACTCTATTACGCCTCCTATCGTGACGGCAAACAATTGTTCGTGAATACCAAGACAGTTGACCCAGAGACCGCCTATCGTCAACTACTGTTGGCTCGAAATCTCGTCTCAGAAGGTAATCGAGTCCTACCGTCCGAAGCCTCCAAGCTGAAGTATGAAGACCTGAAGCATGTCCTGATGGACTATTACAGAGAGCAATTCCCGGCCTCGATCTACATACGCAAAGATGAAAACGATAAGCCTGAAGAAACCTTTCTCGGAGCGGACAAGCTAGACCATTTCTTCAAAAACATGTCCATCGCTCAAATTACAGCGATGAAGCTGCAAGAATTTATCAAGTGGCGTCGTCGCGAAGGGGACGCTGACGCTACAATTCGTCGCCAACTGGGGAGGCTGCGCTCTGCCTTCAATCGAGCCAAAGAACTCGATCTGATCACTGACAATTTGATTCCGTCATTCCGGCTCCCAAAAGACTCTGAGCCACGTGAAGGATTTCTGGAAATCGAAGACTTCAACAAACTACGTGAGGCACTCCCTGAACATCTTCGTCCAGCGGTAACTTTCTTATACTACTCAGGCCAGCGTATCGGAGCGGCAAAGAAAATCACATGGGCGATGGTCTCCAGGAACAATGATGAAATCATGACGCCAGGGCGCATCAACAAAAACAGGAAACCGCAAGTTGTTCCTCTTGTCGGGCCGTTGTCGGAAATCTCAAGCGTGCTAGAGCGACTGCGCCAGACCTTCCCTCAACCAACGGACCATGTATTCGACTTCCGAAACTTTCGCAATGTCTGGAACGAAACCTGTGATCGCTTAGGATTGGGGAAATATGACCGAAAGACCCGCACGTATGAAGGCTTGATTGCTCATGACTTTCGTCGCAGTGCTGCTCGAAATTTAACCAAAGCAGGTATTACCAAGACAGTCGCGAAGAAAATTACCGGACACCGAACAGACCATATTTTTGATCGCTACGCTATTCAAACCGATGACGACGTAAAAGATGTGCTAATCAAAGTCGGACGCTACAAGAAGCCTGCCCAAGTTGCTGAAATGGCTCCATCAAGATAAACTTAATTGTTCGCCGCTATGGTGCAACGGTTAGCACGCGGCCCTTTCAAGGCCGAAATACGGGTTCGATTCCCGTTAGCGGTACCAAATTTCAAGTCGCGATGTTGATACCTGTCTTGTTCTTTTCAATCCAAATATCCAAATCGCAGCGGTCAATAGAGTAAACCGCACGTTTGCCCGTCCCTTTCTAAATATACGGAATCTTGCGTTCGTTGTGTTCGCCTGAACGCACGGGCATAACCTTAGCATCGTCTACGGGCTTTCACAGTGACAGGAACCTGACGCCTGAAGAAGTTGAGCGTCTTCCACAGTTCACCGATTTTATTGCAGCCCATAACTAAATCCTTTTGCGTAACCCGTGATCTCGGTGCTTGTATTTTCTGCGAGTATCTATCCAGGTCGAACCGTACACAGGCACAACTTAGATTTCGGGTCACACCGCACTGGCCGTCAATCGGGGAAAGACCTTAGTCACAGTTCAGGTATTCCTTGTATTGCTTCAACATCTTCGCGGCTGCATAGTTCCGCGCAGCATACCTTCATAGCCATTTGAAAGTTACGTGACCAAGGGACGCTCTTCCTCCGAGGGGCGTCCCTTCCCCTTCCCGAAATCGCTGTACACCTACACTTCAGAGGCACAGACTCCAGTTGACCCAGTGACTCACCACCGACCAGACTTGTGGGGCATTCTCATCCCGGTTTAGGGGCCGAACATTTTCCTGCCCTGCCCCGTTTGTCTCCCCGGCTACGAGGATTGTGATGACCGACAAAATAAGGTGTAAGAGTTGCAGTCCGGCCCCGTCAAATCGGCCCTATATCCGACCAGATTTGATTGATAAAATGCGCACAACAGCCATCTTTGAGAATGGCTTTAATCTAGAGGTACGAACATGAATGAAAATGAAGACTCGGACCATCTCTACTTGAGGAGTCTGCTGCAACAAGCGAAGCTACTCTTGCTTCCTATGTCTGATAACCAGCAGAAGAAATGGGTTGCAGAAAGCCCACTCGCTCAGGAAATTTCTGCAATTCTCGCGAAGCATCCTGAGTATTATGCCGAGTTCCGCACTCTCGTCGGCGGAATTTTTCCTGAACCAAAGGGTAAATCGGCTTAGCTATCTTCTGACACCGTCGATGCCAGACCGCCGCTTTAAACTCCGTCTCACAAAGAAAGCATGTCGCTGTAAGCACGGCATCGGTGCTCATCACAAGAAAATCACGCCCGGCGCGGTGACACACCCGTGTTGGTATCCGGGCTGCGATTGTAAGGATTATCGTCCGGTCAAGAAGTAGGTTGCCCATCCACCTTTTTATCGTGGTCGCGCCCAAGCAAACTAGCGAGAGCAACCTGCAAGGCGCGAAGGGAAGGACCGAACGGTTCAACCAGCAAAGCACGAAGGACGGCAAAAATGGCCAGCCCTATCACCACATCTGCAACGATGCTCCAAGAGATGTGAATCAGTCCTCCTCAGCAGCTACTTCTTGCACGTACAACACAACAGTGGAGAACTCAAACAGACACTCGGTCAGGAGCAAAAACAATGGGGCTTTCAGGCTTTTGTTTCTCGGCGGACGCTTTACGAGGCTCTTTCCCGAATCGAATTGCGCGTACGACGTTCTCTTCGGTCGCTCGAAGTTCGCGCCCAACACCGCCTTCAACGGCAAAAACATAGCCGACTGCGCCGTATTGTGCAGCGCACTTAGCGGCTGCTTCTAGCGATCTGTGCTTGTGCAAGCAGCGACGATGCGACCAGCTATCGGTCCAGCCAGCTTCATAGTGGGTACGCGTTTGGGAAACGCCCTTCATAAAGCCTCCACTATCTGACTTTATACACCAGAATCTACTTCGCCGTAGAAAGAATCGGAAAACTGGGCGGCAGATTCCTATAGGCCCCCGTTGCTGCCTCTGTATGCCAAGTCCTTCACTTAGTCGGCCACTTCCGATCAATCCTCTCCAAAATAAACGCCGCCTCATCAACCGCCTTATCCACAAAATACTGCTTGGCGAAGTTCGACTTATCCGATGGGTGTCAATGGATAGAAAATGGAAAATGGAAAAGAAGAGAGGTAAAGAAAGCGCACACTGGAGAGCTTATGTCCCTTCGTGAATACGGAAGGCGGCCCGTGACCTTGCTGAGCCTCGTACGAGAAGAGTGCGGACGGATTAGGCTACGGCGCGTTAGCCCAAGCCCGGAATTCCTCAAAGGTCTGTTTGCTTTGCCAAATATCTTCGTTCATCTTGCTCACCGAAGCGAATGCCTCGTGGGCTGAAAGCTTATCCTTGTTGACACTCGCCATGAACGCGAAGCGATTCGAGTTCAGGTTCGAGATGCCGTAGAAGTTACTGATGTTGACGTATCCCTGCCGAAGTTTCGGATAATTCGCCTGGGTGAGGGCCTCCATACCCTGCTGGCAATAGCAAACCTCGGAACTGAAGATCCAGAAATAGAGCATGGAGCCATCGGGCTCCGGAACGCGGTGGAGAGTTTCCTCGGCGAAAGCCTGGAGTTCGCCGGGCTCGCCATACCACTGGGGCAACAGGAAGTTGGATTGTTCGATGTAGTAATGGTAATAGCCGGGTTCGAAGGCAATGGCCTTGTCGAAAAGTTCGCGCGCCGCGGCCTTGTCCCAGCCTTCATTGCGCGCAATCAACTGCATCAACTGGTACCAGAAGGGATCTTTCTCCTTAAGAGTCGCTGCTTCCAGCAAAATGTTTTTGGCCCGGGCGTTCCGCTCTCTGAAGAGTTTCCATTGAGAGTCTTCAACCGTGTTGGCCAAACCTCTCCCGCGAGCGCTCCAGGCGTAATTCACGTAGTAATAGGCGAGGGACATGCGCACCGTTGTGGAATCCGGAAACGCAGCCTGCCATTTTTGCAGCTGGGCAAGGAGATTTTTCCAATCCGAATCGGTCGGCGCTCCCTCGTCGCCCGGCGCACCAGTCCCGTTGTAGAAGCCCAGGATCTTCCACGGGCCGCCGACGAGACGGCCCTTCTCGACGCGATTTTGTTGGGCGATTTTCTCGAGTTGTGCGAACTCTTCCTGGAACAACAGGCTTCGGACGTGTGCGCTGTAGGAAATAAGGGTCTGGTCCGGTTTTGCCGAGTTGGCCTGGGTGAGCAGGGACTGGTGACCGCGGCCGTAGTCGCGGATGGCTTGCATAACGGTGTCCGGGCGGTCATCGAGGCGAGAGGCTTCCGATCGGGCACAGGAAGAGGTGGAGAGGGCCATCGCGACGAGACCAAGCTGAACGGCAAGCCGAAGCGGCTTGCAAAAGGGTTGTTTGGACATGTGAAAAGCATAGGGGAGTCTCTACTGGCAGGCTACTGTACTAAAGGGCTACTGGGGCGAAAGGCAAATGGGGCTCGGAGGTGCTGGTAGAAAGGTACGGGCGCACAGCAGCGTCGCGTCCAAGAGAATCGCGTGTTTACGTTCTTCGGTCATTAGGGTCTCGCTAATTGAAGTGCAGAGGAAAGGAGTTGGCTTAAATTGGCCTATTTTTTGTTGAATCGCGTAAGTTGCGAAAACACGGCCTGCCAGCGGCCATCCTTTTTGACAAGGACATCAGTCGCACGCTCCTGCGTGGTGAAATCCTGCCCCATGAATTTGCCTTTGGTCCTAGTCAGCGCCGTAGCGGTAGCGGTATCTCCGTAGATGCGGATTCAAACGTCATCCGAGTCCATCTGTTCGTGTGTCAGAGCACCTGACTTGATCACGCCCAGAAAGCGGGCCTTATCGATTACGCCTCCATCGGGGTCGATGATAATCCAATCGTCGGCCAAAAATTGCCCGACGGCATCTGCGTCATTCTTGGTAATTGCCTGCCCGAAATCTTTTTCTATTTTTAGTATTTCTTCTTGCATTCGGGCGCTCCTCTCCTGACCAAGAAAAGTTCCTGCCGCCAGGATGAAAATTACTGTCAGCACGACTTCAAATGCCTTAGGATTTCGACAGGTAAAGGACAGCATTGCAATACGCATCGCGGGATTCTAGCAGATGCTTTTGACCCGATCCACTTTACCGGTAAGCGTTAATCGGGACTTAGGCTTTACGGTGATGGGAGTGACTCGTTACTTTTGACAATGGTGTCCTTTACCTGCCGTTCTCACAATCACTCATCATTAGCTTAGACAAGCAGATGCGGAAAGTGTGCGAAGAAGGAACCTATATGAGGGTAGTTCGACATCACGTCAAAGCTGTTCTCTGCGTACTTGGCATTTCCCTAATGCTTTTTGCCGGAGTCGATTACTCCCAGGAGAAGTCACGGCATGCCGATTCCGGTTTTTCCTTTGACGTCTACGGCGACTCTCGCTCCATGATGTACCTACCGTACAAACAGGACCAGGAAGCGCAAGCTCGCCAATTCATGACAGACATATTTGAACTCGTGCTTCCCGAGAAAGCCGCGGAAGAGGTGATACAGAAGTACGTGAAGCTGACCTACGATCCTTCGACCAAAGAACTGGTGCAAGTAGTGATGCCGTTCGTGACGGCAAGTGAGGTGACCACGCTGAGGGTGGACAAAGGTTGGGTCACCGAGGCCTCCGTAGAAGACATCAAGCTTCTTCCGGGCGTTAGCCGCACGAAGCTCTACGGCGGCCCTATCCAGTGGACTGATATCTGGAAAGGATTCGGCGCATTAGCGGGAGCATACGTGTTCGCCGCGCTCGCATCTCGCGGTTTTGGCAGACAAGGGATTTCGAGGTCGGCAGCGTGTAACTTAGCTCATTCGTGCAGCACGACGCTTAAAAGAGAAGTGTTAATCTGAAGTCCTCCGTTGTACTTGATGAAACCGAGCTTCCTGAATTTGTTCATGAATAAATTGACCCGTGGACGCGTTGTGCCGATCATCTCCGCAAGCATTTCCTGCGATACATTGGGGAGCACTCCATGGGGCTTGTCCTCTTTACCGTAGCGGGCAAGCAATAGAAGGGTGCGGGCAAGGCGCTTCTCGCTCGAGTTGAATAGCTGATCGACCAAGTCCTCCTCGATTCGAATGTTCCGTGCCAGCATAAAGCTGATGAACCTGTCAGAAAGCTCATGCTGCTCGTGAAGCACCTTGAACATTTCACGCTTCTCGATGACGAGCAGAGTGCTTGGCGTAATTGTGGCGGCGGTCCCCATGCGAACGGACTGGCCTGCCAGACAACCTTCACCCAAGAAGTCGCCTGGCCCCAGAATGGCGACGACCGCCTCTTTGCCACCTTCACTGACAACGGTGAGCTTCACGCTGCCTTTTTGTAAGTACATTACGCTGTCAGCGGCATCGCCTTGAGAGTAGACGAGCTCCGCCTTCTTAAACTCTTTGACTTTTCTAGCTACGTCGGCCGAGTTGAGAAAAGCTTGCGCATGGAAAACGCGTGCCTTTGCATTCTTGCGTTTTTTGACCATCGAAGCTGGGTGAGCCCTCAAATCTAATCTAATTGTAAAGGAGGGATAATGTCTGTGGGGTATCCAACAGTTAGGGCGTGTTGTGAGGATACGCTGAATTTGACTTCACCGGTTAGCGTTAATCAGGCCCTAGATGGCGAGCCCCCTATCGATGAGACCTTTCAGAGTGGTATTCTCGGGCCGAGTTGAGAGCAGTGGGGCCTTTCCATGAGCTCACGATATTCAACCACATCGATTTCCAGCCTACTCCAGCCTGCTCTAATCAGCCATAAATGCATGGATTATCAACAAAAGCCTGTGTTTGAGATGGTCCGGGAAGCCTTGAAAGGGCTACGTGCTAACCGTTGCACCATAGCGGCACTGTTGGGTGAACTGCAATCCATCAATTATATGGAAATTTTCAAATTTGCGCTACGCGGCGTTAGGCCTTCCGGTCTTCCCATTCCTCATGCCAGGCCGACTGAATCGCTTCCAGCTTGCTCTCGTTAGACTTCTGCGGATCGCCGGTGAATCCGGGCAGTTCGGTGATCCATTTGTGCATGTCGGTGAAGCGCACGGTATATGGATCGACGTCGGGGAACTTGTCCGTCAGCCCGATCGCAATGTCTTCCACGTTGTCCCAATCAAACGTCGGCGGCATGTCGCTCCCCAAACCGCTTGCCTCAGAAAACGAGCGCTACAAAACCTCGTGCGTGTTGCGACTCCTGCTTCCTGTTATCTGCTCGCTGTTTCCCTCAGTGCCCGTCCAGTTCCTTCGCGTAATTCTTATTCCACTCCGGAATCTCCACCACAATGTCCGTCGTCCCGTCCGGCACCGTCTGGCAACCGAGCCGCGACTTCGGCGTGATACCCGGCGCTTCATCGAGCTCGTCCAACTCCGCGTCAGTCGCTTCGTTGCACGACTCCAGCCCTTCTTTCACCATCACGTGGCACGTCGAGCAGGCACACACGCCGCCGCACGCATGGTCCAGCCCCATCTTAAAGCCCTCGGCGATATCCAGGATGCTGCCCGGCAAGCCGTTGTGACCGTAGGGGAACTTCTCCGGATCCACTTCCACGGTCTTCCCGCTCGGCAGAAACGTCACCTTGAATTTCTGTGTCGCCTTCTTGTATTTCACTTCTTCGATATACGGATTGCTGCCGCCCATAGCTTCTCCCTAAACTTCCGCCAACTTTTTGCCTTCCAGCGCCGCCTGCACCGCCGAATTCATCAAGATTTCCGCCAGGTGCTCGGTCGCGTGGTTCAGCTCATCAATCTTTTTCCGGATCAGTTTATAGTCCGTGCCCTTCACGGCTTCTTGCAGCGCCGCAACGGTCTGTTCCACTTTCACGCGTTCCGGCTCGGACAAACTCGCCGCTTTCGGATTCGCCCATGCCTTCGCTGTCGCGGTCAGAATGGCTTCCGCTTCCGTCCGAGCTTCAATCAACTGCCGCTCCGCGAAATCCTGCTCCGCATACTCGATCGATTCTTCCAGCATGCGTTCGATGTCCGCATCATTGAGCCCATAACTCGGCTGCACTTCGATCAGATGCTCATCCCCGTTGCGCAAATCCTTTGCCGCCACCTGCAGGATGCCGTTGGCGTCAATCAGGAACTTCACCTCAACGCGCGGCAACCCCGCCGGCGCCGCGGGAATCCGCAAATTGAACCGCGCCAACGACCGGCAATCTTTCGCCAGTTCGCGCTCGCCCTGCAGCACGTGAATATCAATGCCCGTCTGGTTGTCCACGCCCGTGGTGTAAAGCTCCTGTGCGCTCGCGGGAATCGTCGAGTTGCGCGGAATAATCTTCGCCACGGCGCCGCCATACGTCTCAATGCCCAACGAAAGCGGCGTAACATCCAGCAGCAGCATATTCTGCACGCCGCGATCCAGTATGTTGGCCTGCACCGCGGCACCCAGAGCAACAACTTCGTCGGGATTCAACTCTGTGTGCGGCTTGCGGTCAAAAAACTCCTGCACCGTGCGGCGAATCAGCGGCGTCCGCGTGGTGCCGCCCACAAGCACGACCTCTTCAACCTGCTTCGGGCTCAACTGCGCATCGGCCAGCGCCTGCCGCACCGGCCCCATCGTGCGGTCCACCACCGGGTGGATCAGCGCTTCGAGCGCACCGCGCGTGAATTCATGCTCAAAAACTTTGCCGTTCGGCAGCGGAAACCGCAGCATGACCTTGTCCGTTTCGGAAAGTCGGTGCTTCACGGCGATCAATTCCCTGCGCAACTCCTGCGCCAGCTCGCCGCGAGGCGAAAAATCAATCTGGTCGTGCTGCAAAATCCGTTCGTGCACAAACGCCTGCAACAGGTGGTCAATATCGTCGCCGCCCAGATGCGTGTCGCCGTTCGTCGAAAGCACCTGAAAAATGTCGCCTTCACTCGTTGAAATCAATTTCAGCACGGAAATATCAAACGTGCCGCCGCCCAGATCGTAAACGGCCACCGTGCCGCGCTGCTTCTCGTGCAAACCGTAAGCCAGCGCCGCCGCGGTCGGCTCGTTGACCAGCCGTAATACTTCGAGGCCGGCGATTTTCCCGGCATCCTTCGTAGCCTGCCGCTGCGCATCATTAAAATACGCGGGCACGGTAATCACCGCGCGGTCGACGGATTCACCGAAAAACGCTTCCGTCCAATTCTTTAATTCGCGCAGAATGAACGACGAAATTTCTGGCGGCGTAAAGATTTTATCGCCAAGCATCACACCAATCACACTCTTGCTGGCAGGATCAATGCGAAACGGAAAAAGCTTCAGCTCGGCTTGCACATCCGCGGGGCCTCGTCCCATCAGCCGCTTCACCGAATAAATCGTCCGCTCCGGCTGTGTCAGCAGTCTTCGCCGCGCCGGCTCGCCAACAATGATGCTGCCGTCCGCATCCAGGCTCACCACCGACGGGCAAAGTGTGCTCCCCGTCGGCCCCGGAATGCACTTCGGTTCCCCCGTCTTCGCGTCCACATACGCGACCAGGCTGTTAGTTGTTCCAAGATCAATTCCGACCGTTCTTGCCATGAAAGTTCCCAGTAATCAGCATTCCGTACGAGCCTCGAACAGAAAGGCCGCGCCTAGAGCAATTCCTTCTGCACGTTTACAACGAGATTGCGAATATACGAGCGGCGATTCAACAACTCATTCAACTTGGCCATAACGCTCTTCCGCTTGGCTTCATCCGCCTTGGCATCGATCGTAGCGTCCCATTCCTTCGCTGCGCCTTGCAGTTCGGCGTCAACTTCTTCGAGCTTGGCCTGAAAACTCTTCTGCGCCGATTCCAATTTGTGTTTTAACGCGGCTGTATCGCTGCTCGCGGCTTTCGCTTCGCGCAATTCATCCAGCCATTCGTTCAACTCAAAAACCTCTTCCAGTAATTCCGGCGGCGCCTGCTGCTTGCTCTTGCCTTCGACGCGCGCGCCCTCAATCGCCAACAGGTATTCCACCCGCGCCACGGGCTCGCGCAGCGTGCGATAGGCATCGTTCAGCTCCGAACTCCGCTTCAGTGAAATCTCCCGCTCCTCCGGCGTCGCATTCACATAATTGTCCGGATGCAGCTTCCAGCTCAGTTGCAGGAATTTCTTCTCCAGCCCGCTCATCTCAATCCACAGCTTCCGCGGAATCTCAAGCATCGCGAAGTAATCGCTCTTCTCCGGCACCTGCAGCATCTTCCCGCAAGACGAGCAGAAGTGCGTTCCAATCGTGCGCTCGTGACAACTCCAGCAGACCAGTGGCGAATCGGTGATGGGGAACGGTGTGCTCATTTCAGTTCTATTCGATTAACTCCGCCACAAAAAAAGTGGCTGGCGCACGATGCTGCCAGCCGGAATTGCTTAGGTCCCCTGTGCTGGGTAAGGCCAGCTGACAGGCTAAAGCCTGTTCTACTTCTTACGCCGTAAAACTGCTGCCGCAGCCGCAATTGCGCGCCGCGTTGGGGTTCTGGAACACAAAGCCCTGGCGCATCAGCGTCTCTTCGTATTCCAGGGTCGTGCCGTTTAGATACAGCAAACTCTTCGGATCAACAAAAAGCCGCGCGCCAAATTCCTCGAAAATCTTGTCCCGATTGCGTGCTTGTGTATCCAGCCGCATCGCATACGACAATCCCGAGCACCCGCCGCCCTGCACGCCCACACGAAGCCCGCCAACCTGCGTAGACACGCCGTCTTTTTCCAGCAGCGCAATAATCTTTTTCGCCGCCTTCTCGGTCAGGTGAATCGCCGGCCCGGCCTTTTCTTTTTCCACTGTCTGCGTTGTGGTTTCCGCCGTCATAATCCGCATCCCCAATAACATTTCTGGAGCGATTTCTGGACAGCATCCTCCGACGGTCGCAATTCGCCGCCGGAAGACGCCACTACGCCCGCGCTGTCTCGCAACTAGTGCGACGACTTTTCGTGCGCGGGAACTTCAATACCGTGCTTCTTCTTCCAATCGCCGATAGCCGCCTTGATGGCGTCCTCAGCGAGAACGGAGCAGTGAATCTTCACCGGAGGCAGCGAAAGCTCGCGGACAATGTCCGTGTTCTTGATCGCCAGCGCCTCTTCGACGGTCTTTCCCTTCACCCATTCCGTAGCCAGGGAAGAGCTGGCGATGGCCGACCCGCACCCGAAGGTCTTGAACTTCGCTTCTTCAATAACCTTGGTGTCCGGGTTGATCTTCATCTGCAGCTTCATGACGTCGCCGCATTCCGGCGCGCCCACCAGGCCGGTCCCCACATTGGGATCTTCCTTGGGCATGCTGCCGACGTTGCGGGGATTGTTGTAATGATCGACTACTTTTTCGCTATATGCCATGGACGGATTGCTCCTTCAAGTTTCAATTCCAGTAACAATTAGCCCTTCGCCGCAACGAGAGAGCCAAAACCTGCATTTTTGATCGCCTTTTCAGTCAGGGCGATGTTGGTCAAAAATGCCGAACGCCCCGCGGTCAGTTCCCGCAGTGCGTCTCGGACATAATCCGCTCCGAGACCCAGCACGTTCAAAAACGCACGGACATCCTGAAGATGATGAAAAGAACGCTCCGCGGCTGGGGCAGGCTCGTCACCATCCTGATACGCCTGATACGTCACGCGAAACGGCGCGGACGTACCCGCGATCGAGCGGTGAATCCTGAGTGTTCCTTCGCTTGCAATTGCGCTTGCCATTTTTTTCCTTCCAGTCTTCACGGGATTAGGCGGTTTGCCACTTGACCTTGGAAATGTCGATGCCTTCCTTGGCCATTTCGTACAGCGGCGAGAGTTCCCGCAGCTTGGTTACAACCTGCACCATCTTGTCGATCACGTAGTCGACTTCTTCCTCGGTCGTAAACCGCCCGAGGCCGAAGCGGATCGACGTATGCGCCAGATCCTCGCCCACGCCTAATGCTTTGAGTACATAACTCGGTTCGAGGGTTGCCGAAGTGCACGCGGAACCGCTCGAAACCGCGACGTCGTTGATCCCCATCAGCAGCGATTCGCCTTCGACATAGGCGAAGCTCATGTTGAGGTTGTTTGGCAGACGGTGCGTCATCGAACCGTTGATGTAAACCTCGTCCAGCTTGGCTTCCAGGCCCTTGCGCAAACGTTCGCGCAACCCCAGAAGCTTCTCGGATTCCTTCGCCATTTCCTGCTGACAAAGCTCCGCGGCCTTGCCGAGTCCCACGATGCCGGGCACGTTCAGCGTGCCGGAACGCATGCCGCGCTCGTGCCCGCCGCCATCAATGATGGCCGAAAGCTGCACGCGCGGATTGCGACGCCGCACATACAGTGCCCCAACTCCCTTGGGGCCATAGAACTTGTGGGCTGAAATCGCCAGCAGATCAATGTTGTCTTTCTGCACGTCCACCGGAATCTTGCCAACGGCCTGCACGCCGTCCGACGCGAAAATAATCCCGTGTTCCTTGGCGATCTTCCCGATTTCCTGTATCGGATTCACCGCGCCAATTTCGTTGTTGGCGTACATGATCGCGATCAGGATCGTCGTCGGCCGGATCGCCTTACGCACATCCTCAGGGTCCACACGGCCATCCTTGCCAACCGGCAGGTACGTGACTTCGAAACCGTGCTTCTCCAAATTCTTGCAGGTATCCAGCACAGCCTTGTGCTCGATCGCCTGGGTAATGATGTGGTTGCCCTTTTCGCGGTACATTTCCGCGACGCCCTTGATCATCAAGTTGTCGGATTCCGTCGCTCCGCTGGTGAAGATGATTTCCTTCGCGGTCGCGCCAATCAGCGAAGCCACTTGCTGGCGCGCATTCTCCACCGCTTCTTCGCCGGCCCAGCCGAACGAGTGGTTGCGGCTTGCCGCGTTCCCGAACTTTTCGGTGAAATACGGCAACACCGCCTCCAACACCCGCGGATCCATCGGGGTGGTGGCGTGATTGTCCATGTAAATCGGCAGCTTGACGGCCATTTCCGTGTTCTCCTCTATCTCTCGGACTTCCCGCTTAGCGGCTCGCCGCCAGCTGGTCCATCCCTTTCAATTCCACCAGCGCCGGTTCCTGCTGCTTATCCTCGCTCAACTGCGCGATGGTCACCGTGCTCAAGACTCCCAGAATGCTTTCATTGACCCGCTGCAGTGGTTCTTTGATGGAGCAACGGTCCGTTGCGTCACAATTTCCATGGCTCGTCACGCAAGAAGTAATCAGCACTGGCCCATCGATCGCTGTAATCACTTCCAGCGCGCTGATCTGCGTCGGCTCTTTTGCTAACTGATAGCCCCCGCTGGACCCGTGCTTGGCCACAACCAGCGTCTGCCGGGCCAACTTTTGCAGCACCTTGGCCATCAGCATGGAGGAAATCCCATACTCTAGGGCAATTTCGCTGGCGCTGCATGCATGCTTCTGGCGGTGGTTGGCCAGATGCTTCATGGCGATCAGGCCGTAATCCGCCTTCTTGGATAATTTGAACATCGATCGTCCCCAACGCGGTGATGCGAGCGAAAGCAATTACGACTGAACCAGTCGCATATTCACTATACGACTTTACCTCGCCCTTTGTCAATCCCACGTCAGGGGACAGATCCAAGACAAATCTTTATTTATCCGATACTTAGACTACGACCAAGTTAGTCTTAGATAGAGCTTTTTCCACTTAGATGCCCCATTTTGTGCTTGAACGGGGGTTATTTCGGTCTGAATGGCTCCGATTCTCGCCACTTTCCGGGTATCCTGAATGCCGCACAAAATTCCGGAGGCGCGCCAACCGCTATGGGTCCAATTCGAGGGGCAAAGGGATTCGCCGGAACACTTCTCCTTAGTTCTCTTTTTCTTGTTATCGGGGCGTTCAAATCCTTGGCCCAGGAGCTTCCGGTCAAGCCGCAGACGAAGCCAAAAACCTCATCGAAATCCGTTCAGAAAAAATCGCCCGACACCTTCACGCTGGTTGGCGCGGGAGATATTGTTGGCTGTTCGGACCTTTCCGGGGCCCAAGCTACCGCAAAACTGATCGACGCGATTCCCGGCACGGTTTTTGCCGCGGGGGATCTGGCTTATCAGCGCGGGACCTACGAAGAATTCGTTAAATGCTATGGCCCAACCTGGGGCCGCTTCAAAGCCCGCACACGCCCTACTCCCGGAAATCACGAGTACGACGGCGCATCCGCAACCGGCTATTTCCGCTACTGGGACGGCCGCGCCGGCGATCCCGGAAAAGGTTATTACAGCTACGACCTCGGTTCGTGGCACATCGTCGTTCTCAATACCAACTGCGTCTCAACCCATTTGGGTGGCTGTGCAGAGGGCTCGCCGGAAGAGACCTGGCTGAAGCAGGACCTGGCCACGCACCACAACGTTTGCACGCTCGCCTACGGCCATCACGCGCTCTTCAGCAGTGGCCTCCTGCCCAAACACGCCGAGCACCCTGAATTGCGCGCCTTTTGGCAAGATCTCTACGACGCGCACGCCGACCTAATCCTCGCCGGACACGAGCACTCGTACGAAAGGTTCGCGCCACAAAATCCTGAAGGCAGTTCAGATCCCGACCACGGCATCCGCGAAATAGTCGTCGGCACCGGTGGCCGCAGCCACACCCCGCTTGGCTACGCCAAGCCCAACAGCGAAATCCGCGACGACAAAACCTACGGCGTCCTGAAACTCACTCTCTCCCCCGGCAAATACCGCTGGCAATTCCTCCCCGTCCCAGGCAAGGCCTTCCGGGATTCCGGCGGTGGCACTTGCCACGCGCAGCCTGCAAATGCCGCCGACCACTAGGTTCCACGAAATTGCTCGAGGTCGGCCGGCGTAACGCCGACAACCTTCCGGCCTGCGGGCTTGCCGCCAAGACGGCGGCGCTACCGATTCATTTCGCACAAGCACCACCGACGGAAGCCGCTTCAACCAGTTTCTGAAACGCCGCCAACTCTGGAATCGTCAATTGCGATTTGTGCGCCTCCAACTCCAACCCGTTGAAGGAATCAATCTGCGTTTTCTTCTGCTCAGCTGAAAGCGGCGAAGCCCTTTGGGTGGCTTCGAGCGCACCCATCGCAATTTTCGCGGCCTGCGAAAACGCGCCAGACGCTGGAGCCGCCTCCTTCACTAGATGGGACCGCTGCGCAAGCGGCTGCAAGCGGTCTTCAATCGAAGCCCATCCTTCCAGTTCTACGCGAAGCCGCGCCGCACCGGCTGTGTCCTTACAGCTGGATCGAACGAATTGATCCACTAGCAAGGAGAATTGCCGCGACTCCTCGCTCTCCGGGTAAACCGCGTCCACCAATCGGTTCAACGGAGTCAGACTAGTCGGTGGACTACCCGCACTCGCTTCGCGTGTGTAGTCTTTCTGATGTTCCAGCGCCTGTGCCAGTGCACGCAAAGCATCAAACTCTCCGGGCGTCCAAGAGCCAGCGATCCGCTGCAGCATGGGGCGCTGAAACGACCGGTGCGTCAGTCCCAGCCACTCCAGGCGCGTGGACTCGGACTCCATTCGTGCGTACATCGAAGCAACGTCCGCAGTGCCTTCCGGAGACCACAGTCGCTCGGCAATCGCGGCATTGCGCGGCCAGATGCGCGAATCGATGTTTTCCGCGTTCACATACTCCGACCAGATGCAGGATTCGCCGCCCAGAATCAGTTGCTTCTGCTCCGGCGGGAGTGCAGCCGCCGGCCCGCCCAGCGGATCCACCGCATAGTGCCGCGCGGCGCTCCAGCCCAGGTCCAGGTAGTATCCATTCGAGAGAATGCCGCGATAGCCATCCTTGGCCGCCGCAGCAAGCGATTCCACACCGCGCCACGACTGAATCACAATCGTTTTGGGCACACCGGGAACCAGCACGTCGTCCCAGCCCACCGGCGTCTTCTTGTGCTTCGTCACCAACTCCTGCACACGCCCGCTGAAGTACGCCTGCAGCCCCGCGTTGTCTTTGATCCCGTGAGATTTCTTGAACGCCTGAATCTTCGGATTCGCGTCCCACTCCTTGCCGTTCACTTCGTCGCCGCCGATGTGAAAAAACTGGTCCGGAAACAGCCGCGCCATCTCGCCGATGAATTCGTTCAAGAACTTGTAGGTCCTCTCGTCGGTCGGATCCATTGCCGGATCGAATACGCCCCACTCACGCTCAATCGCATAAGGGCCGCTGCCACTGGCAAGTTCCGGGTGGCCCGAGAACCACGCGGTGCTGTGGCCGGGCATGTCAAACTCCGGAACAACGCGAATGCCGCGATCGCGCGCGTATTCCACCACATCGCGGATCTCTTCCTGCGTATAAAAAAGACCGTCGGAGCCCTGTTCGTGCAGCTTGGGAAATTTCCTGCTCTCCGTGCGGAACCCCTGGTTGTCGGAAAGGTGCCAGTGTAAGACATTCATCTTCACGGCTTCCATTCCTCCCAGATTCCGTTTGATCACGTCCAGTGGAATAAAATGCCGGCCGGAATCAATCAACAAGCCGCGCCACGGAAAACGCGGGCGATCCTCGATGTGCACTGCTGGAACGCTGAAACCATCGGGAGTGATGGCAATCAACTGAAGAAAAGTTTGTAGGCCGTGAAGTGTCCCGAGGGGATTCGCGGCGTGCAATTTCGCACCGGACGAAGAAACTTCCAGCGTGTACGATTCGTCTTCGCCCAGTTCCTGAACGGCTTTGCTTTCGTGGTCGGTGCTGACTTCGAGCGTCGCGGGTCCCGCGCTCTTACTCGCATGGAAAATAACGAGCCCAGTTTGCCGTTGAATTTGCCGCTCAAGGCGCAGCCCGGCATGGTCAAGCCGCAGCTCGCGGTACCCGGCAAACGCAATGCGGAAACTCACGTCAATCTTCAGCGAGCCTTCCGCCGGCTCCACCTTCGTGGGCAGTGGCATCACGTTCAGCGGTGCACTCGATTGCGCGTTAACCATGCAAGCCCCTGTGGCAAGTAACAAAAATAATGGCAGAGTTCGTCGTGCCCCTGGACTCATCCCGTTCATCGGCAATTCCCCCTCGCCCATTTAAATCGGTTCAGCGCCACAATATGAACCGCACGCAACGCAGTAAGGGTGTCACAACTCTCACGCTGGGACAATTCCCTTCCTCGAATTTCAAATCGAAGCCACGTCCAAAAACCGTGTCTTCCTGAGGCTATCCGACAAGGATAGCCAAAGGATCTCACCGTTAGACCCCAACTACGCGTTTGAACGGATAAATTGCTCTTCTCCAGAAATGCAGGTTAGAATGTGCCGCGGTGCGCGTGCAACCTTCATGAAAACTTCGATTGCCATCTATCCCGGTTCTTTCGACCCCGTCACCAACGGGCACCTCGACTTGATCGGCCGCGGCGAAAAAATGTTCGGCCACCTGATCGTCGCCGTCCTGAAAAATATGGAAAAAGAGCCGCTCTTCACCGTTCCCGAGCGCGTCGAAATGCTCCGCGAAGTCACCAAAGAATTCCCAAGCGTCGAAGTGGACGTCTTCCAGGGTCTGCTCGTGGAGTACGCCCGCAAGCGCGACGCCGCCGTCATCCTTCGCGGCATCCGCGCCGTCTCTGACTACGAGTACGAACTCCAGATGGCCCTGATGAACCGCAAGCTCGAGCCGCGCCTCGAAACCGTCTTCATGCTACCGGGCGAAACTTATAGTTATTTAAGCGCGAAACTCGTCCGCGAAATCGCGCAACTCGGCGGCCCGCTCACCGGCCTCGTTCCTCCGCTCGTCGAACAAAAGATCCGGGCGAAACTTGCTGTCGCCTCCAAGTAAGCTTCGACCCTCTGGCGACAACGGTTCCCGATTGAATTTTCGCGGCTTTTCCTGAAAACTAGTTAGTCGAAGCTTCGCTCCGGGGAGAGCACGTGCAACTGACCAACCGCATCAACCGCATCCAGACTTCGCCCACCGCTTTGGTGATCAGCGCCGCCGAACAATTGAAAGCCAAAGGTGTGGACATCGCCGATTTCGGCCCGGGCGAGCCGGACTTCCCGACGCCGGACCACATCAAGAAAGCCGCGATCAAGGCCATCGAAGAGAACCGCACCAAGTACACACCAACGGGCGGCATCATGGCGCTGCGCGAAACGATCGCCGCGTGGCACAAGCGCGAACTCGGCTCCGACTACACGGAGAAAGAATGCGTCGTTACTGTCGGCGGAAAACATTCCATCTTCAACGCCATCAGCGTTCTCATTCAAAACGGCGACGAAGTGATTTTGCCTGCGCCCTATTGGGTCAGCTTTCCGGACATTATCAAGTACGCCGGCGGAATGCCGGTGATCGTGCAAACGCGCGCGGAAGACGGTTTCGGCGCCAAAGCCTCGGACATCGAAAAGGCCATGACGCCAAAAACGAAGATGGTGATCATCAATTCGCCCAGCAATCCATCAGGCGGCGTGGTGGACGGCCCGGAGTTTGAAAAAATCCTGGCGCTCTGCAGGAACCACAACATCTGGGTGATGGGCGACGAATGTTACTCGCACTTCGTCTACGATCCGCACAAGCCGTTTTCCATCGCCAGCGCGAACGACAGCAAAGCCAACGTCATCATCATTGGCAGCGCATCTAAAACCTTCGCAATGACCGGCTGGCGCATCGGCTACACACTCGCGCCCGAAGATCTCATTCAGGCCATGATCAAGGTGCAAAGCCAATCCACGTCGAACGCGACTTCGATCGCGCAGTACGCCGCTCTCGAAGCAATGCACGGCTCGATGGACACCCTGCCGCCCATGCTCGCCGAATACTCCAGGCGCCGCAAGCGCATCGTGGAAGGCTTGCGTGCGATTCCCGGCATCACCTGTGGATGGCCGGGCGGCGCGTTCTATGCGTTCCCGAACGTTTCCGCGCATCTGGGCGAAGGCAAAAACGCCGCCGCCAAAAACTGCACCGAGCTTTCGAAGTTGCTCCTTGAAAAAGCTCACGTGGCGCTGGTTGCGGGCGAAGCCTTCGGCGCGCCGGGATTTCTCCGCCTTTCGTATGCGACGTCGATCGAGCGCATCGAGGAAGGGCTCCGGCGTCTGGAAAAGTTCTTTTCCCGTGCGGAGGCCGCCGCTTAGACGTGATGCAACCTCTTCTCTCGCGACTTGAGCCCTTTTTCAGCCCGCGAATCTGGGGTCAGCGTTCGCTCGCTCCCTGGTATCCCGAGAAAGTAAATTTGAAAGAGCCGCTCGGCGAAGCGTGGCTCACGGCGTTCGATTCGCGCGTGTCCAACGGCCCGTTCGCCGGAAAAACGCTGCGCGAAATGTGGCACACCATGCCGCTAGAGTGGCGCGGCCGGCGGCACGCATCCGTCGCCGAATTTCCGGTGCTCATCAAACTTATTTTTCCCAACGACAAATTATCCATTCAGGTGCATCCCGATGATGCCTACGCCACCAAGCACGAACAGAACGCGGGTGGCCGCGGAAAAACGGAAATGTGGCACCTGGTCTGGGCCGAGAACGGCGCGGAAATTCTTTTGGGATTGAAGCAGAGCGTAGACAAACAGGTGTTTCTGCGCGCCCTGGCCGACAACAGCGTGGAAAATCTCCTGCGCCACGTTCCTGTCCACGCCGGCGACACGTACTTCGTTCCCGCAGGTACCCAGCACGCCATGGGCGCCGGCCTCGTGGTCTGTGAAATCCAGGAATATTCAGACCTCACCTATCGCGTTTACGATTTCGGCCGCGTCGATACCTCCGGCAAGCCGCGCGACCTGCACATTGAAAAAGCTCTCGAAGTAACAATTTTCAGCGGGGGCGGCGGCGGCAAAATCGAGCCGCTGGCGCTGCATTCTCCCGACGCCAAGAAATACCTGCTGGCAGCCTGCGAGTATTTTTCGACCGAGCGTTGGGATTGCAACCGCACCACGCCGATCGAGAGCGATCCCCAGGAATTTCAAATATTCGTGATTCTCGAAGGCACCGGCGCGTTTTATGATGCCGAGCAGATATATCCTTATCGTCCCGGCGAAGCCTGGTTTTTCCCGGCGAATCTGCCGGCAACCTTGCTGAAGCCGGAGGGAGCAAGTTCGGTTCTGCGCGTGACCGTGCCGGACACGGGCGCTCTGCGGCGGCAGTTACGAAACCAGGGTTTTGAGGACCAAGCGATTTCACGCGTTGTGATTGGTGCCAAGTGAAAACTGATAAAGCACTGGCGATCCACGCCGTAATTCTTGCCGGAGGACGCGGTACGCGCTTCTGGCCGCGCAGCCGCACGCGCACTCCGAAGCAACTATTGAATATTGTGGGCGAAGGCTCGATGTTGCAGCAGACCGTCGCGCGCCTCTCGCCGCTCGTTCCCGCGCAACGCATCTGGACGGTGACGAACGCCGAGCAGGCCTCTGCCTTGGCGAAACAGTTGCCCGCGGCGGCGCGTAAACATGTGATAACCGAGCCGATCGGAAGAAATACCGCGGCCGCCATCGCGTTGGCCGCCATTCATGTGCGGCATGCTGCAAGCGGCGACGCCCTGCTTGCCGTTCTTCCCGCCGATCACTACATCGCCCAACCTGAACAATATCGCGAAATCGTCTGCTCCGCGTTGGACGAAGCGCGGAAACCGGGACGCATGGTTGTGCTGGGCATACCGCCGACGCATCCCGAAACAGGCTTCGGCTATATCGAGCGCCAGGGAGAATCCATCACCGCGCAGGGAGCCCCGATTTTCACCGTCCGTTGTTTTAAGGAAAAGCCGGAACTTGCCTTAGCCAAAGAATACCTAGCCTCTGGAAATTTCCACTGGAACGCTGGGATGTTTTTCTGGCGAGTGTCCACTTTTCTGGACGCACTGAAAGAATTTCTACCGAAGACGCACGCTTTGATCGAAGAACTGGCTCAACACATCGGCAAGCGCAGTTACGCCACCAAACTGAAACACATCTATCCCAAACTCGAAAATATTTCCGTCGATTACGCCATCCTGGAACGCGCCACCCAGCACGATGGCGCGCCGCGCGTCTTCGTGATCCCCGCGGAAATGGGTTGGAGCGACATCGGCTCCTGGGCCGCCGTTCACGAACTGCTGGCCAAGCATCCAGCCGAAAATATTTTCGCCGGCCCCGGTCACACACTCGACGCCGAAGGCAACTTCCTCTGGAGCCCCGGCAAATACGTCGCGGCGATCGGCGTCAGCGGCCTGGTCGTCGTCGAAACTCCCGACGCCCTGCTCATCTGCCCCCGCGACCGCGCCCAGGACGTCGGCAAAATCGTCAAAGCCCTCGAAGACCGCAAACACAAGAAACTTTTGTAACTTTCAGGCAGGCATTACCCAGCTATCTCTTTCTGCAGCGCCTTCCCCTTGCGGAACCACGGCCGCTCCACTCGTTGCATATATCTCGGCAGCGTCCGCTTCTTTGCCACTAATTTCAGCGCCCACTCCCGCGCCTCATCTTTCTTCCCTGCCAGTTTCAGATAATTCGCGTAGTTGTACAGCGTCTCTGGCCTCGTCGAAAATTGCGCGGCCGGCGCAAAATAAGTCGCCGCCTTTTCCAGATCTCCGGTGCGCGCATAAGCGTCGCCGAGCAATCCCGTCGCCCGGTAGTAATCGAACTTCGCGTCCTTCCCGAGAACATACTCCAGGTCCGGAATGGCGCCGGCATAATCCCCCATCCCCAGCGCCGCTTTCGCTCGCAAATAAAATGCATGAGGCGAATCGCTCCGCGTGGAGATCGCCCGGTTCAACAACTCCCGCACCTTCGCATAATTCTTCTGCTCAAAATAAAGCTCGGCCAGTTCCTCCAGATTTCCCGCCGAAGGATTGTCCAGAATCTGTATTTCCATGTCTTGAATCCGCGAACGCCGGCTAAACCCCTGAAAAGTCCCTCGCAGCAATCCCAGGTCGGGGATCATCTCGGCGACCACATACACCCCGGCGCCCAGCACTCCGCCAAAAATAATGATCCACAGCCAATAGCCTTCCGGCCGCCGCTTCACGAAGTGCCACAGCGCCACGCCCTGCACAATAAGTCCCCACGGATAGATGAGGAAACTCAGTCCTCCCATGCCGCCCACCTCGTACCCGTCTCTCAGAATAATGACTTTGCCAACAGAATCCGGCATCGCCTCCCGCGTGTCAATCCAACCATCAGCTATTTCGTGTAAGAGTGACTATCACTTTGTGCAATTTCTAAACTCTACCGGCGTTCTCCAGCCGCGGCTCTACCCTCGGTCGATCAAACCTCCGCCGCGAAGGAATTTTTCTGCGGCCAAAATGGCTGCGTTTATCACTTTTCTTTACCGGTGCCTAACCCCGCAATCTTTGGCGCGTCGCCTTCCTCGCGTATACTCACTAACAATGACTTCGATTCAATTTGGCACCGACGGATGGCGCGGCGTTATCGCCGAGGATTTTACGTTCACGAACGCGCGCAGCGTAGCGGCCGCGATTGCGCGCTATGTGGTGCGCGACGAAGACGCGCGCAAAGGCGTGCTCGTGGGTTACGACCACCGCTTTGCTTCGGATCGCATCGCCGCCGCCGTGGCCGAGGTCATCAGCTCCACCGGAACTCCGGTCTGGCTCGCCGATAACCCCTGCCCCACTCCTACGATTTCGCTGCTTGTCCGCCAGCGCCAGGCCGCCGGGGGACTGGTCATCACCGCAAGCCACAATCCTTATTCGTGGAACGGCATCAAGTACAAGGCCAGTTACGGCAGCAGCGCGCTGCCTTCCATCGTCGCCCAAATCGAAAACGAACTCGAAGGAGTGCTTTCGAACAGCGTGCCGCGTCTGCCGCCGCTAAAAGACCTAATCCACTGGCTGGAGCCGCGCGCGCCCTATCTCGACACCATCGAAAAACTGATCGACTGGCAACGCCTCCGTGACGCAAAATTCCGATTCGTCGTCGACCCCATGCACGGCTCCGCCGCCGGTCTGCTACACGAACTCTTCCGGCGCAACGGCGTCGTTTGCGACGAAATTCGCGGCACCCGCGACCCGCGCTTCGGCGGCGTGCATCCCGAACCCATCGAGCCGCACATCGAAGCCCTGCGCAAAGCCGTGCGCGCCGGAAAATACGATGTAGGCTTCGCCGCCGATGGCGACGGCGACCGCATCGGTGCCATCGACCGCGACGGCAGTTTTGTCAATCCCCACCAGATTTTCGCGCTGATGGTGTGGCACCTCGTCGGCACACGTAAACTCCCCGGCGACATTGCCAAAACTTTCTCGGTCACCAAGCTCATCGACAAGCTGGCGGCGAATTTCAATCGCAAACTCTACGAGGTGCCCATCGGCTTCAAATACATCTGCGAACTGATGCTGCAGCAGGATATCCTGATCGGCGGCGAGGAAAGTGGCGGCATCGGTACCAGCCTGTATCTTCCGGAGCGTGATGCCCAAGTTTCCGCGCTCTTCCTGGCGGAACTGATGGCATGGCACGGCAAATCGCTCGGTGAACTGTTGGCCACTCTGCATGCTGAATTCGGCGAGTTCCATTACGGCCGCATTGATCTGGACGTGCGGCGCGGGCAGAAAGAAAAAGCTATCGCCTATTTCACCAGCGAAAAAACAAAACGCGTGGACAATCTGGATGTCACGCGCCGCGAAAACATGGATGGCATCAAGTTGTACCTCGGCGATGCAGGCTGGGTGATGGTGCGCCCCTCGGGCACCGAAAATCTTCTGCGCATTTATTCGGAGACTCCGCGGCCGGAAACCACCAGGAGTGTTTTGCAGGCCACGGTCGCGGCGGTCAACGCCCTCTAGGGAGCAAACCATGGAAACCGTCAACCTGAAAGATAAATTCGGAAAATTCCAGGATTACTGCAACCCGCGCGTGATCGGCGAAGTCAACGACTGCCACGTGAAGGCCGTAAAATTGAAAGGCGAATTCATCTGGCACCACCACGACAACGAAGATGAGCTGTTCCTGGTCGTGAAAGGTACGCTGCGCATGAAATTCCGCGACCGCGAAGCCGTGGTGCGAGAAGGAGAATTGGTAATCGTGCCCCGCGGCGTCGAGCACTGCCCCGTGGCCGACGAAGAAGTTCACATCGTCTTGATCGAACCGCGAACCACGCTAAACACCGGAAATATCCAGAACGAAAGGACCGTCAGCCAGCTCGAACGGATTTGAACTTAACCGTTCGGGCGGCCTGAAAGACAGGACCCAGCCATGCAACATCGCTTTTACACGCTTGACGTCTTCACCACTACGCGTTTTCAGGGCAATCCGCTCGCCGTAATCACCGACGGCGACGGCCTCTCCGACGACCAGATGCTGGCCATCGCCCGCGAAATGAATCTCTCCGAAACGGTCTTCGTGCAGAAGCCGACCGACGACCGCGCCCTCGCCCGCCTGCGCATCTTCACCACCAAGGAAGAGCTGAAACTCGCCGGTCATCCGGTAATTGGCACATGGTTCCTGCTCGCCGAACTAGGCGTAGTCCCCGCGCAGGAAGGCGGCGTGCACGTCCTGCAGCAGACCGGCGCCGGAATTTTGCCGGTGGAAATCCGCTTCAAAGACGGCCGCCCTCAGCGTGTCACCATGACGCAAAAAGAAGCCGCCTTCAAATCGTCCAAGATCAACAAGAAAAAACTCGCGGAATCGCTGGGACTCTCGCTGAAGGATCTCGATCCCAAGCTCGAGCCGGAATTCGTGTCCACGGGAATTTTCAATCTGATGGTGCCTCTGCGCAATCGCCAGGCGCTCGCGAGAATCCAGCTCAACATGGTGGAACTCGCCCGCCTCTTCGGCAAACAGGGCGCGCTGGCCTATTGCTTCGCCCTCGGCGGCAATTCCGCAGCCTACGCCCGCGGCATGATGCCCTGGGAGCTGTACGAAGACGCGGCGACGGGGTCGGCAGCCGGATCGCTCGGCGCGTATTTAGTGAAACACGGAAAATTCGGCGCGGGCCACACACTGCACATCGCCCAAGGCGTCGAAATGGGCCGCCCCAGCGAAATCGAAGTGGAAGTTTCGCAAAACGGAAAAAAACTGACCCCGCGCGTCAGCGGCGCCGCCGTCAAGGTGTTCGAAGGCACCATCCGCACCTAGCGCGAAGTCAACGCAGCCGATGGCGAACCTGCATCCCCAATCGCGCTTCCAGATGTAGGGGCCCCGACCCGGTCGGGGCCCCTATTGAAGGCCACAATCTCCGTCACTTACCTTTCAAGGTTTTTTGGTAAGCATCAAGAATGCCGTTGACGAAGCCCCCGGCATCATCCGAGGAATATTTCTTCGCCAGATCCACCGCTTCGTTAATCACAACCTTCACCGGCGTATCCGTGGCCCGCATTTCATGCATCGCCAGCCGCAGAATCGCGCGGTCAATCGCCGCGAGGCGGTCGAGGCGCCAGTTCGCGGCGTGCTTGCTGATTAACTCATCCAGCGCCGTTGCGTCATGAGCCGCGCCTTCAAAGAGTTGGTTGGCGAACGTGCGGGTTTCTGCCGCCGCTTTCGCGCTCTTCCAGAAAGTGAGCTCGAGTTTCTCGGCCATCTGCTGGCTCATGTCCCACTGAAACAGCATCTGCATGGCGAATTCCCGTGATTTGGTCCGCAGGCTCACGTTATTTGCGCCGCCTTTTGCCCGCGGTGCTGGATGATTTCGAGGAACCCCGCAGCTTGAGTGACAGCTGCGCCATTTCGATTGCGCCGAGGCCAGCTTCAAACCCCTTGTTGCCACCTTTCAATCCTGCTCGATCAATCGCCTGTTCCAGCGTGTCGCAGGTCAGCACACAAAACATCACCGGCACGCCGGTATCCATCTGCGCCAGCTGCAACCCGCGCGAAGTTTCGGAACAGACGTAATCGTAGTGCGCCGTTTGGCCCCTCAGGACACAGCCAATCGCGAGCAGCGCATCATACTTACCAGTCAGCGCCAGTTTCTTCGCCGCCAAAGGCAATTCGAACGCGCCCGGCACGTGAATCACATCCACGTCCTTGCTTGCCGCGCCGCCACGCTCCAGCGCATCCACCGCTCCCTGCAGCAGCCGCTCGGTAATAAAACTGTTGAACCGGCTCACAACAACGCCGAATCGCAAGCCGTGGCCGCTCAATCCTCCATCAATTTTCTCCGGCTGAATCATCGCACTCGCTTTCCGGCCCGCTGATACTTCCGCAATTTCGTTCCTTTATCTCATTTACTTCCTCTACTTCCTTTACCTCCCCTTAAATTGCGCCGGCCGCTTCTCCAAAAACGCCTTCGTCCCCTCGCGCATGTCTTCCGTCGCGCAGCACAAGCCGAACAGCGTCGCCTCCAGAAACAGTCCTTCTTCCTGTGGCATTTCTACCCCGCGCTCGATTGCTTCCATGCAGTATTTCACGGCCAGCGGCGCTTTCTCGATAATCTTTTTCGCCATCGCCTCGGCCGCAGGCAGCAACTCCGCCGATTCATAAATGTGATTGACCAGGCCGATCCGCTGCGCCTCCTCCGCGGTGATCATTTCACCGGTCAGGCAAAGTTCGTGAGCCACGCCCTTGCCGCACAAACGAGCCATCCGCTGTGAGCCACCGTAACCGGGAATAATGCCCAGCTTTACTTCAGGCTGCCCCAACTTCGCAGTCCTGCTGGCGATGCGAATCGTGCAGGAAAGCGCCAGTTCACAGCCGCCGCCAAGCGCAAATCCACTGATCGCGCAAATCGAAGGCTTCCCCATCGTCTCCAGCAGATGAAATACTCCTTGTCCGAAAATCGAGAACTCTTTCCCATTCACCGGAGTCTGCTGCGCGAGTTCATTGATATCCGCGCCGGCAACGAAAGCCTTTTCGCCCGAGCCGGTGAGAATCAACACCCGTACCGAAGCATCATCGCGCGCATCGAACAACACCTGCTGAAACTCTTCAATCGTCTTGCGGTTCAGGGCATTCAATACCTTCGGCCTGTTGAAGGTGATGAATGCAATGCCGTCTTTCTTTTCATAAAGCAGATTTTCATAAGCCATGATTTTCTCTCAAAACGCGATCGGCTTCGGATTCGCGGGATCCGAATAATCGTAGAACCCGCGGCCGGATTTCTTGCCGTTCCACCCGGCCAGCACCATGCGCTTCAGCAGCGGCGGCGCGGCGAAGCGCTTCTCTTTGAATTCGTCGAACATGATCTGCGAAATGTAATACGTCGTGTCGAGTCCCACAAAATCCAGCAGCGTGAACGGCCCCATCGGATATCCGCAGCCCAGCTTCATCGAATTATCAATGTCCACTACAGACCCGACGCCCTCTTCCAACGCCCGAATCGCGTCCAAAAGATATGGCACCAGCAACCGGTTAACGATAAACCCCCCGCTATCGCTCGCACGCACAGGCGTTTTCCCGAGCTTTGCGCCGAACGCAACCATCTCGTCGTATACCGCAGGATCCGTCGAGATCGTCTTCACAACTTCCACCAGCTTCATCACCGGTACAGGATTAAAAAAGTGCAAGCCTACAAAACGCCCCGGCCGTTTGGTGGCAGCCGCGATTTCCGTAATGGTGAGCGAAGACGTGTTGCTGGCAAAAATAGTCTGCGGCGGGCAGAGCTTGTCCAGCGCCCCAAAAAGTTCCCGCTTCGCCGGCAACTGTTCGATGATCGCTTCCACAATGAGGTCGCAGTCCTTCAAATCCTCCAACGAAGTCGTCCCGTTCAGCCGCCTGCGCACTTCCCCTTTCGTCGATTCCGTCAACGTTCCCTTTTCCACCAGCCGCCCCAGATTCTTCTCAATGCTCTTCAATCCCTTTTCCACCAGTTCGGAGCTGACCTCACGCACGACCGTGGTAAAACCCGATTGCGCGCAAACTTGCGCGATTCCCGAGCCCATCAAGCCACACCCCACTACGCCCACTTTTTGAATCGCCATGAATTCCTCACGTCTCGAAGTACACGCAAAAACGGCGGGAAATTGCCACCCGTCAAAGTGTACCAAAGCTGACTCGAGAACTCACTTTGCGCTCGTTGTGGCAACTAAGCGCCCGCGCCACTCGATGACATCATAACCAAACAGATAGCCAGGCTATCCGATTGGCGAGGCTGCCCCCCGGCCGCACCTCCAGAAAAATGGAGCCCGCCGGCACTCTGGTAAGTCGCGACCCGCGAGTAATTTACTCCTAACCAAAATGGCCCGACGACAGATCCGGGCCATCCACCAAACTCCGAACTGCGCGACGAACACAATCCCGAGTGCCAATCGGATAGAAAGCTTTCCCCAAACCATCTGGCCAAAACCGGATACAAGGAAATCACTGGAGAAAAAATGCCGCTATCCCATCCCGACTCAAGCAATTACAGATGGAATTAGCTGACGAAGAATTCCCGGCCAGCTTGGCACGCCTCATGCTCCCAGCAAAAGAGTGAGCAGCAAGAGAAAAATGGATCCAGGCAGCTCAAGAAAATCCTGAGCTTTCCTCTCCCGTCTCTAGCCGCTTTTGTTCGATTAGGAGGTTTTATGAAGAATCTGCGCTCAGTCTTTTTTGTCCTCGCCGTGCTCCTGCTGGCCACCACCACTCAGGCCCAGCAAAACGCCGTCAAGGCCAATGTCCCCTTCGACTTCGCCGTTGGCGACCGCGCCTACCCCGCCGGTGAATACACCCTCAGACCCGCGCTCCAGGACGCCGGCGTCATGCGCCTCGACAACACCCAGGAATCTCTTGCCGGTTTCATTCCTTCGAACTCGTGCGCCAGTGCCGTGCCGTCGAAGGAAACCAAGCTGGTCTTCCACCACGTCGGCGGCCGTTATTTCCTCTACCAGGTGTGGACTGCCGGCAATCTCACCGGACGCCAGTTCCCGAAAGGCCGCGCCGAAGTAGAGTATGCGCGAAACCAAGACAAGCCCGAGTTAGTGATCGTTGCGGCGAGATTCTCTCGTTAACGCGAACTCTCCCATGTTTTGCAGGCCAGAGGGAGCGTCTCCACGCTCCCTCTTTTAGTTTGACCGCCATCTGCGGCGCGCCGCCCGGATCCTGGCGTCGCGGAATTATCCGTTGACTTTGACCATACTTTGCAAGAAAGTACGAAGCGCTGTTTCCTGCCGCCTATCTCTTTCGAAGGAGAAAGTCACCAAATGCCCAGACCCCGTCTCTATCTGTACTCGCTTGTGCTGTGCTTGTGGGGCGGCCATGCAGTATTCGCCCAGCAGAATCCCGCGAAGGTCACGCGCCAACCAATTTCGGTTGATGCGAGCTTCTTCACCTCCCTTAATTCCAAACCCAAGCATCTGGCATTCAACAAACTATCGTCGTCCACGAACACCGCCTCCAAGCAGCAAAGCCCCAGCATCATCTCTTTGCCGAATTTCACCCGCTCGTTCACTTCGGGCGGTCAGGTGTTTCCCTACACCATGGTTGGCAAAGACCCAGCAAAAAAAAAGACCACCACGATACCCACGCAGTACGTCCCGATGTCCTTTTTCTTCGACGAATTCGTTGACCAGAACGGTAACAACATCGTGATCGATGCCACCGCGATAAACGACGAAATCGCGAACTCTCCGATTTTTGACAATTCTACGTTTGCCACCGGCTTTACCCAGTTTGAAGACGCCGTGATGCGCGCTGAATTCTTTCCGCTTTTTAACAAGGATGGCGACAACAACAGAAACGACAAAGACAGAAACGACAACGACAGAAACGACAACTACCATGTTCTCTTGGGCCGTCCGCAGACGCTTATCCCGGTGACCATCGAAGTTCCGCCTGGCTCGGCTATCGTGCTGCAGGCTCCGGACGGAAATCTGGTCGCGATCGTCGACATCAATTTCATCGTCTCCCAGTTGAACACGCTTGTTCAGACCGAACCCATTACCGTGAACGCGATTCCGATCTTCCTGACGCGCAACGCTCTCTACGGCGACTTCGTCAAGCAAATGCCCGTGGACTGCTGCATTGGCGGCTTCCATACCGCATTCGAATCCAACCAGGTGGGAAACAAAATCTTCGTGCAGACGTTTGACTTCGCGACATCGCTAGACGCCGACATCGCCGATTTCGTCTTTGGCGACCCGACGATCTTTGCCGACATCTTTCCGTTGTCCCACGAACTCGGCGAGACGCTGAACGACCCATTCGTCAACAATGTCACACCCGCTTACCAGATACCGGGCGCCCCTCCTGGCGCATGCCAGATCGGCCTGGAAGACGGCGATATCATCGAAAATCTTGCCAACCCCACCCAGCCGATCACGTTGCACGGCTTCACCTATCACCCACAAACCCTGGCGCTGCTGCAGTGGTTCGAGGGTATAACTCCGTCCGACGCCATCAATGGTGACTACAGCTTCCCGGATCCAACGGTGCTGACAGCGCCGTTCATGGCGTGCCCTCCTCCACCGCCGGCATCGCCCGCGCACTGAAGCTTGTTCCCGCTTCTAAATGAAAAGAAGGCGTCGGTAACGACGCCTTCTTTATTCTCCGACTTGCCTTCGTTGAACTTAGTTCAGCTGGCCAACCACAGCCTACCGGGAAACGGGTAGCGCCACGGGTTGTTCTAACCGGAACTCAAGCAAGGTTTCGCTCGGGATCTGCAGTTGTTCACCTTTTTTGGAAGCGGCAACCGCTGTTCCCGCTCCGGCTCCGGCCAGCGCCCCGATGCCGGCTCCCTTTCCGCCCCCTGCAAGTCCCCCGATAAGCGCGCCCAACCCCGCGCCGCCGATTACTTTCTTCGCGGTATTTCCGCCTTCGCCCTTCCCCTTTATTTCGTAGGTGCTCGTGAGTAGCGGATATGCTGTGCCGTTGATGACAATGTCCGTCAACTCCAGAGTCAACTGCGAACTTCCAGACATTTTCCCAGCCGAAGATGCGTTTGCCAGGCGACCATAAGCCGTCGTACCGCGCGGAGCAACCACTTTATCTTCCGCCTGCAAGTTCGTTTCGAGAGTTGCCGTGAAACGGTAACCTGTTTTCTGTTTGGTGGAATCGATCGCGTCGACCGTGCGAATCAGGACTCGCGTCCCGGCTGGAACAGTGATTCTTTTCTGATTTTGCGGCGCGCCGCCTGCCCAGGAATTCGCTCCAGTGTTTGGAGTACCTAATACCATTCCCGCCAGCAGCGTCGCCGCCATCACGAATCTCTTTTGCATTTGCATTTCCTCTCTTTTCTGGAATTACATGCTCTGCCCGGCGATGGGCAGTGATTCAAGGATTTGCAGATCGATGATCGTCAGGATCTGGTGTTCCACCATCGCGAAGCGCGCCGCGGTGACTCCGCCCAGCGCCTGCTTCACCTTTTCATAGGTTTGCGCAAGCAACTCTGCGCGTTGTTTCTGATAGGCCATGCCCTTCTGAATCAGCTTGTCCGCTTCTTCGTCCGACAACTGCGTGTAGTGTTGCGCGTATTCCTTGATATTCGCCACTCTCTGATCGTTCAGCTTCGTAAGTTCCGCGTCGTACTCGCTGTAGATGGGCCAGAATTTCGCCGAATCCTGCGCGCTCAACGCCAACATGGCTCCCATAACCTCGGCTTTCTCTTGCTGGACGTCTCTGCGCATCAGCGCGATATAGGCATCCATGTTTTTCTTATGCGCAGTGGCCTCGGGTGTTGCCGCGGACTTGCTCGCGGGTGCTTGTGTTTCGGTTTGCGCTCGGCCCTCGGGTGCCAGGAACACCGGCAGAACGAGCAGCATCACCAGCAAAACGCGATTCTGGAACCTCATAAAGTTTTGCCCTCTCTTGTGGAACTTTCAGTCGTGGTTCTGCAAACAATTCTTAGGCGGGAGAATTGTAACGCGTGAACCATACCACAATTGGCGCTAAATGGAGAGGCGCAGGGAGATTCTTCACGCGCCTGGATTCCGACTGGCACGGCGCTAATCGGAGCGGCGTGGAAAATTCAAAAGGCTGCGAAAGTTCGCAGGATTCGCAAATTAGATCGCGAGTGATTCAACGATGATGGCAATGCCCTGGCCGCCGCCGATGCAGGCCGTGGCCAGTCCGTAACGCAGGCCCTTGCGGCGCAATTCATTCAGCACCGTGATGACCAGGCGCGTGCCCGATGCGCCAAGCGGATGGCCCAGCGCGATCGCGCCGCCGTTCACGTTGGTCTTGTCGCGATTCAAGCCTAGTTCTTTTTCGACGGCCAGGTATTGCGAAGCGAAGGCTTCGTTCACTTCCACGCGATCGATCTGTTCAAGTTTCATTCCCGCAAGTTGCAGCGCCTTGCGCGTCGAAGGTACCGGCCCGATGCCCATGATGCTGGGATCCACGCCCGCGACGGCCCAGGAAATAATGCGGCCCAGCGGTTTCAGTCCGCGCTCTTTCGCGGTTTTCTCGCGCGTCAGCACGACCGCCGCCGCGCCGTCCACGATCCCACTGGCATTCCCCGCGGTTACCATGCCGTCCTTCTTAAACGACGGCGGCAGCTTCTCCAAAATTTCCATCGTGGTTTCCGGCCGCCGGTGATCGTCTTCTTTCACAAGAATGGTTTTCTTGCCCTGTTTCACTTCCACCGGCACGATTTCTTCCGTCAAGTAACACGCTTTGAACGCCGCATCCGCTGCCTGCTGGCTGCGCAACGCATAAGCGTCCGAATCTTTGCGCGTAATTCCATTCTGCTCGGCCAGTTTTTCAGCGGTCAGGGCCATCTGCAATCCGCAATATGTGTCTGTCAATCCGACAAACAGAAAATCCTCCAGCGCGCCGCCGCCCAGCTTCAATCCGGTGCGGGCTCCGCGAATCACAAACGGCGCCTGGGTCATGTTCTCCATGCCGCCGGCCAGCACCATGTTCGCTTCGCCAAGCACCAGCCGCTGCGCTCCCTGCACAATCGCCTCAATACCGGAACCGCACAGGCGATTCACGGTCACCGCCGGAGTCTCAATCTTCAACCCTGCTTTCAGCCCTACGTGCCGCGCGCCGTAAATCGCATCGGCGCTCGTCTGCATCACGTTGCCAAAAATCGCGTGATCGAATTCCGCCGGGTCCACGCCTGACTTCTGAATGGCGGCTTTCCCGGCATGAGCGCCCAGATCAATCGCCGACACTTCCGAAAACGCGCCCGTATAACGCGCCATGGGCGTGCGCGCACCTGCAACAATCACCGCATCCGATGGAAACATGATTTTCCTTTCCTGCTAAAGCTTGGGAATCCCGGAGAGCACGATGACGTCCCCTCCGCGCTTGCGGGCTTCCTCCACGCTGAATTCCGCGCGGTTGATCAGGTCGGTCACAATATCCTCGCTGTCAAATTCCTGCCGCGCCGCTGCTTCCACAACTCCGGCGCTTAGCGTGATCTGCGTCGAATCCCACGGAGGCCTGACGCCCGCCGCCGCGCGCTTCAATTTATCCACCAGGTTCTGCGCACCGGAAATATTCGTGTCCGGCAGGATAAACGCCAGCGCCCACGACGTATATTTTACCGCCATATCGTTCTGCCGCACGATCGGCTGCAGCGAACGCGAAAGCTGTTCCAGAAATTTCTCCAGCGGCGCTTCTCCCTGCTGCCGCAGCATGTCGGCGCCGCGATCAATCTGCAACACCGCCAAAGAAAGCGGCGTGCCCTGCGTACGCGCGCGGTCGGCTTCGTTCAACAGGCAGCCGACATACGAACTCCGGCTCAACAAACCGGTGCGCTCGTCGGAAACTCCCATGCGCCGCACCAGGCTGCGCAGCCGGGTGTGACTGACACTCATCATCATCTGGTCGCCAATAGCCTGCAAAAAATAAGTTTCGTTGGGCTTCCAGTTGTGCGACTTGTCATGCGCCGCGATCAACATTCCCGCCGGCGCCTGGGTCTCCTTGTCCGTGATCGTCACCCCAAGCGCGGTCGCCAATCCCAATTCCTTCAAAATGGATTCGTCGGATGCGTCCACAATCAGCCCGCCCAATTCATCCGGAACCGCTTTTTCAATCTGCGCCAGCAGAAACACCACCTGCGCCGCCGGCGCCGGCCGCAATCCAGACGTGCAGTGCTCCGCCGCCATTTCCGGTGGACGCCCCGGCGCACCAATCACCGAAAAGGTGCGAGCCGCCTTCATATACGCGCCAACTTCATTCACCGTCGTATTCAGCATCGCGCGCGGCGTCTGTTGCCGGAAAATTTTCTGGTTAATTTCCGAGATTTTCGTCAGGTCGCGCAGCGTCTCCACGGTATAACTGCCGGTGCGCCCGGTCGGAGGCGTAGGCTTCTCTTCGATCACCTTCGCCCCTCCGGCTGCAGGCTTCGGAGCAGACGGCGGCTTCACCGCCGTTTTCGGCCACCAGTTGGCCGTCTGATACAAATTTTGCAGGCGCGGGTTGTTGGCCTCTTCCCCTGGAAACATCGAGGCAATCTTCTGCAAGCGTTCAACCGCTTTCGACTGTAAGGAATATTGCAGAAAAATTTCCGTCTGCACGATCAGGTCGTCCAGCGCCTGCATCTTGCGCCCCTCGTCGGTCGCGGGCGGAGGGGTCTCCAGTTGCCGGCTGGCCTGCGCCTTGGGCGGGGCATTGTTTCTCGACTGGACATTCGCTCCGCGCGCCATGCGCCCGGCAATCCGCCGTAGGAAAGCCTCGTCCGCGTGGCCCCGCAACCGCTCCAGGCGTTCCTGGCAGCGATAATCGTAGGAATCGATGTCCACCAGGCGATCCAGTGCCTCGCACGCCTTCGGAAAGAAACCAGAATTAAAGTTGGCATCAAACAGCCGGATCAGCACTTCAAAGTATTGCGACTCGCGATTCAGCTCGTTGTAAAGAGCCGCCCAGAATTCCAGGATGGGCGTGGATTCCGGATGCTTGGCGCCCAGCGATTCCAGTTGCGTGGTGAAGTCCGTGGTCTTCTTATCGGCAAACAAGCGCCGCTTCAGGATTTGCAGAACTTCCACCGATTTGGAGTCCTGATTCGCGTTGGCGTACGCATCCGCCAAGTCGAAGAGCCGCGTGACCCCTTCATTTTTTTCCCGCAGCAGCTTTTCCAGAATCGCCCGGGCGCGGTCCAGTTTTCCGGACTGCACCAAGGCGTCGGCGAAGGTGTCGAGGAACGGGACGTCGCTTTCCGTGGCCGCGAACGGTTCCAGCAGTGCCGCAGCCGTCCCAGCTTCCCCATTCCGCAGCTTGGCGTCGGCATACAGCAGCGCCACGCTGCGCTCCTGCGGTGCCAGTTCATAGGCGCGCGCCAGAAGTTTCAGCGCTTCCGCGGGAGCCCCGGAGGTGGTCGAAAGTTGCGCGGACCGCAGATACGCCCGGGCCGCCAGCGCGTTCTTCCCCAACTGCGCCGCGATCTCCGCCACTTTCATTTGCCGTGCAAGTTTGTCCGGGTCCAGTTGAGCGGTGCGCTCCCAGCAGAACAGCGCGTCTTCCCCACGCCCGGCTTCGGAAAACATTTCCGCGGCCTTGGTGTACTGCTCGATGGCCTCTTCGCCGCGATTCTGCTTTTGCAGCAGAAAAGCGTAGCGCGTGATGCGTTCCGGCGATTGAATCGCCAGCGTGTTCCGCAGGAAGCGGTTGTAAATCGCCAGCGCCTTGGTTTCGTCCTTGGGATCGATCAGCAGGTCAAACAGGTGCCCGTAATAAACGGCGGCGCGGTCCGGCTGCTCCAACCGCGTGTACAGGTCTCCCAGCGCCTGCGAGGCTTCCAGGTGCTGCGGGGAGCCGTCGAGCACGGCAAGGTACGCTTCGATGGCGTCCTCGACGCGGTTCTTCTCCAGAAATTTCTTCGCCCGCTCCAGCTGTTTGCTGACGTCTGCGGCCATCAGGGATACGCCTTAATTTTCTCGCCTTGGGTTTCGTGCAAGGTGCGTTTAACGCCACAAGCGGCGCTCTGAACGCCATTTCCACTATATACCCCCGGTGAGATGCCGCCAAAAGCAGAGTGGCTACGCGTTGGGCAATCCGGCAAGAGGGGTGGCTTTCCCGCGCGGCGATGACGGCCGGCACATGTAAAATGCGGAGAACCATGCCGACTCCGGTCCCCCGCCGCCGAAAGTTCCGTCTCCTGGTTTTATTCGCGGTTCCGGTTATTTTTTGGGGTGCGTGGTTTCACTTTGCCTACAGCACTGTGCACCGCCTCGCCGGGCCGCGCCTGGTTTACTGGGCGTGGGAACGCCCTGAAAACCTTCAATTCCTCGATCCGAAAACGGAAGGTGTTGCGTTTCTCTCCTCTTCCGTCGAACTGCTTCCGGATTCCGTCCACATCTATCCGCGCATGCAGCCGCTTTATCTTCCGCCCGGAATCCAGGTCGTCGCCGTTGTTCGCATTTACTCTCACCCTGCCTCGCCCGCCGCCCTCAATGAACATCAGTTTTCGGAAACGCTGCAAGCGGTGGTGAACTCAACCCACCTGCCGAATGTGGCGGCCCTGCAAATCGATTTCGATGCCCGAGAATCGGAGCGTGCTTTCTATTCCCGGCTGCTGACCGAACTTCGGCGCCAACTCGGCCCAGCCTACCCGATTTCGATCACCGCGCTCGCTTCCTGGTGCATCGGCGATCGGTGGATCCACTCTCTTCCCGTAAACGAAGCCGTTCCCATGCTCTTCTCTATGGGTCCGAACGAGCCCCTAATCCGTCACTACCTCGCTTCGGCGGATACATTCCCGGAGCCGCTCTGCCGTGGCAGCTTAGGGATATCCATCGGGGAACGGTGGCCGAATCCGATTCGCAGCGGCACGCGCGTCTACGTCTTCCATCAACAGCCGTGGACGCAAAAAGACGTCGAGGATATTCGGTCCCGCATTCACCGGGGAATGTAACGCGGCGGCAAGGAGATGTTATGTCCAGGCATTTCGGCCGTATTGCGTCTGCGTTCTGTGTCGTCGCGCTTTCCGTTCTAGCTCTGGTCCACATGGCGCAAAGTTGCGCCGAATGGGACCCTCCCTTCGCCGATTATTCCAAGCACCCCGACGTTCCCATTGAAAAATTTGTCCAGGGAAATCTCGGCATCCTCCAGCCCTCGTTTGCGAGGTCCTACCTTGTGGTCGCATATCGCTATCTTTCCGGCGTGCCCCTCGCCAAAGATGAGCAGGAAGCGGCGCAGGCACTATGGGAAAACCGCGGGATTGATCCCGTGAACATTTTCCCGGATTACTATTCCGGCGGTGGCGCGGCGGAGGATCGCCAAAATCCCTATATGCAAACGGCGCAGGATGATGCCGACGGCCCGAAGGACTGGGAGGCCGCGCACGCCCAAATTGTTTCCTCCCCTGGACCGCGGATCAGTCAACTGCAAGGCCTGGACAACTACGGTGACTATCTGAATTGTTCCAACGACGCCTTTGCCACCGCCGCAGCCACCCTTAAACAACGCGCGGCCACGTTCGGCAAGGAGCACCCCGCCGTCAAAGAGTGGATTGACGCGCAGGACGCGGTGTTTGCAAATTGCGGCGCAAATCCCCGAAAACCCGTGCTCCCCGCTTCGCCCGATTCTGCGCTGCCGGAAATCCTGCGCTACGACCGCGAGTATCAAATCGCCGCCGCCTACATGTACAGTAATCGGACCGCAGAAGCGGTGAAAGGATTCCAGCACATTGCGGAAGAGCCGAACTCGCCCTGGCACGACCTCGCTCCGTATCTGGTCGCACGCACGATGGCGCGAGGCGCAACTCTTGACGATCCAGGTCCCGGAGAAAGCCGACCCGGCCAGCCTCCCCACCCTCCCTTCGATACCGAAGAAATGCGATGAATTTGCCAAGACCCTCCCGGATCGGCAAAAAGACGCGCTAACCGATTGGATTGTCACTTTTCAGCTGCAGGATCCAAAGGCGATACAGCACGCCCTCGAAGTCTGGCGAGCGCACCGCGAATCCATCCCGTGGCCGAAACCGTTTCCGCCGCCGAGCGCGTGCCCGCAGCTTCTCCAGCCTACATCTCGGTCTTCTATCACCGCATGCTCTTGGGCAACGCCCTGCACAACTATCCCGAAGTGCGCCGCTCCATCGACGCCTTCCTGGCATCCTCCGCGGAATTGCCCTCGGTCGCCAGGGATTTTCTGCTCGATCTTCGCCTCGACGCCGCCGCCGATCTGAACGACGCCGTGCGCTTCCTGACGCGCGCTTCTTCCACCGTAGACCACCGGGAACCACCACCCAATTGCTGGCTGACGATGCCCGAACATCCGGCGCGCTACCTGGATGCGCTTCCACTCGATCTTCAGATGGAAGCGCTCAGGAACAAAAGCCTCGCCGAAGAGGAAAAAGCGAAATTTGTCCGCAACGTCTGGCTGCGTGCCGTCCTGCTGGGACGCCACGATGTCGCGCAACCCCTCGCAACCCAGTCCTTTCGTCCCGGCGCTTATCAGACGCCGGTCAAACAGGAAGACATAGACAAGCTTTTGAAAGAATACGAATCCGCCGCCACACCGGAGGAACAGGAATTTGCCGCGGTTTTCCTGATGCAGCACCAATATGCTTTCGGTTACGATATGGGCACTATGGAGCCGTGGTGCGCTTCCCCACAGGCTTTTAAGGATGAAGAGGCGCCCTAGCGATATTCTCAGCGCCCGTCCGCGCCTCTAGGTTCCCTTCCTTTCTTGAGCGAAGCGAAGCGCAGCGCAAGCAGGCGGAAACCGAGCAGGCCGCTTTGCATCACATCGACTCACAAGCGAACTACTACACCAGCATCGTTCTCGCGTTCGCCAAGAAGCATCCGGAAGATCCTCGCGTGCCCGAGACTCTCAGCCGCGCGGTCAAAAACACCCGCATGAACTGCAGCAATCCGCGCACCGGCCAATTGTCGAAGGCGGCCTACGACTTGCCATGAGCGTTATCCAAGCTCCAGTTGGGCCAAAACCACGAAATGTTGGTTTAATTAGCGCTCTAACATCCGACGCTCTCGGCTGAGCCTCAGTACCAGCGCTATGTGTCGCCAGCCGCGCGCTAAGCCAATGTCAAGGGAGATTGGGACTGGCAAGAACACTGGCAAGCGCAACAGAGGGGCAAACGGAGCAAAAAAAACGCACCCCACGTTCAAACCGGCGTCGTGAACGCCTGGCAAGTGGGGTGCGGGGGGATCTTAAGGACTATGCCGCCTGTCTTAGGCGGAATCCTTCTCCCTGCAGCAACAGTCCTAGTAGATGAGTTCGCGGTCCGTGATGGTCCGGTACGGCAGCGATTGTGACATGTAATTGATCCAGCAGCTGTCGTACTGACCAGTGAAATTACCGCCGCCGTTCCAATTCATGCTCGGTATCCCAGGGGCATGGTTGGAACCCAAGGGAATGGGGTTGCCCGAGGAATCGTTTAGATTGGCAACCAACAGTGCGCCGTTCAGGGTGCCGTTACCTCCGCCATTCTTTGTGAAGGTCCCCTTCCCTATTACCAGAATTATTCCGTTATAGCTGGGATTTCCGCTGAGGGTCAGATTACCGGTGACCAACAGAATGCCTGCTCCAGTGCTTGGGCCCATCGAAAGGTCACCATTGACGACGTTAATCACGGGGTTCGCATTGGTGCCCAGGTTCGCAATGGTTGGATTGTTTCCATAGATGTTGGTCGGGTTCGCCGAGGCAGTGATCGAGTTAACCAGGGCGGTCAAACCATCCACCGTGCCCAGGGTACCCAGCGCAGCATTTACGTTTGACACGGCCGGTGTAGGTGTAGCTCCCGATGTGTATTTAGCTGGTTTGGGGATGTCGGTTACCAGTGTGTTCACCGAAGCGTTGTCAAAACCTCCGACGGCGGGTTGGTTGACCGCCGCAGGACACCCGGCTCCTGCGTTCGGGCCCTGGGCGACGTCCGTGCCGTCCACACCGAATGCATTCGAGTTGGGCGCTCCATAAACTGGAGTCGGGCCGTCAAAAACCATCGCTCCCGGGATCGTGGGGAAAGTAGATTGGCTGATTTCGTATTGAACCATCCGGCGTGAGCCGGATTTCGTTACCGCCAACGCTGTCAGCTCGTACACCGGCTTATCCGGGCAGCTCGTCAGCGCCGTCGTATGTTCATTCGTACCGTTGAAGCAGACACGATTGCCATTCGTCAGACCGTCAACAGAGGTTACGCGAGCCAGGCCTGTGTCCGACTTGTTCGGCTTAATCATGATGCGAACCCATTTCCAGTTCAGGACCGGCGTGGCTGCATAAGTCGCGCTAGCCGATTGCGCAGGCAGAGCCCAGGCTCCGGCAGGTACGCCCCCCACGCATGTCACCTCTTTGCAAATCTCATCGTCCGGGTAGTTGGTTCCGGTCGTGAGCCAGGGAGTCACGGTTTCTCCGCCAGTCGGGTTTGTAACATACAGAACCCCGTTTACTGCGCCGGGCAATGGCGTGGTCGCGGCGGTGAAATAGGCAGTGGTGGCGAGGGTAGTAGTGGCGCTCGGCCGCATCCGGTCGCGGATCTCTTCGATCCCAGCCCTGGCGGCAAAGAACGCCGTCTGCTCGTCACGAAAATTCGTACTGATATTCGTCTCCGAGCTGGACGCGACGATCATGCCCATCAGTATGGCGCTGATCAACAGCAGTGTCAGCAGCGCGACTATCAGAGCGACACCTCGTTCGGACGCTTTGGATTTTGTTCTATGCTGTCCAATCATGAATTTTCTCCTAGCAGGACATCGGCTGGCCCAGGGCTGCCATCGAACAATTGTTCAGGGAGACCTCTCCCTCGAAGGAAGTCTGGATCACTTTGCCCGTCTTGATATCTTTAACCACAGGGTTGCTGATCGTCAGGCTGATCTTGATGGTTTTGATGGATGCCAAGGTCTGGGCGCCCGCCTGTGTGCTGGTATCCAGAGGCAAGGATGCGGAAGGAACCTGAGTTCCGTCAGTCTTGAAATAACTGAAGATGATAGGGTTTAAGACGTCATTCACTTCGGTTCCCCAGTTCGGTGTTTGGCCGTTCAGCGAGTCACCGGAAACTTTGGCGACCTGGCTGCGTTGCAGGCACAGCGCGCAGTTCCCATTGCCGTTGATCTTATATTGCACGCTTTGGACGTTGCCGTCCCCGTTGGTATCGGCCTCGAACTGGATCGAGGTGTTGTCTATTTTCACCAGGCCGATCGCCATCCGGTTGTCATTGGCGTAGGCGTTGTTCCAGGCGTAGGTTGCCGGCGTAGTGAGCACTGGGCTCCACGAGCCGCTGGTGACGTCCAGCATCCTTACGTTGGGATAACCGATCTCATTGATATCGCGAAAAAACTGATCCACGAAGTCGCGCGCTTCCTGCATGTTGTCCAGCTTGATCCGCTCGGCATAAGCGCGCTGCTGGGCTTGCTCCATCTGCGAAAAAAGTCCCCCAACGATGATGCCAAGAATCGCTATCACCAGCATCAGTTCAATCATCGAAAAGCCGCGCTGCCGGCTATTCAGCAATTTTCCCCTCATCATGTTAACTCCCCTGCCCAGACATCGAGCGGATGGTCACCGGAAGTGAAAATAGCGTCGCATTATTCCCGCTCCCCTTGAGCCGCGCTGAAACGGTGATCAGCTTTACGTACGTGGAAGGAGTTTGAATGTTCCACCGGACGTCGTACGTGGATTGCGCGCCTCCGGCACCGCACGCGGTATAAAGCATGCTGTAACCTGCCGGAGCAGCTACGTTGAAATTTACGTCGCCCGTTGCCAGCAGAGTCGCGCCGGTTCCTGCCCCCGCTGTTCCAGTTGTGTTGATGCTGAACGCCGTGGGCGTACAGTCGCTAATGCTGAGAAGGGTCGCAGTGCCTGCAGGCACGCTCATGATTTTTTCCATCACCATCTGAGAGATGACCGTTGAGTTGCTCTGTTGCCGGTTTCTGCCGTTCTCCGCAATCGCAATGGGAATCAGGGATACGACTCCCATCACGCCGATCATCAGCACCAGGCAGGCAATCATGAGCTCGATAAGCGACGTACCGCTCTGTCTCAATCGCTTGTTTCGTTTCTTCAATTCCATGACGCACCATTCCACGTGACAACTCGTGTCCTTCCACCCTTGGTCACAACCACCGCCGCCCACCCAGGATTGCCAATCCGAGTGTCTGTCAGGTAGTAAACGAAATAACTGGGCGCCGGAGAGGCGCATGCCGGTGGGGCGGAATAATCACACGGCAAACCTCTTGGCGTGAATGCAAGGGTACTGGCGTTGGTGAACGGCCCGCCAATGCTGCTGTCGCCTACTAAAACGTATGGAGGAGGCTGTCCACCAGAGCCGGTTGGCGGGGCAGGGGCAGGGATTACCTTGCGGCCGAACGCAATTACCGGTTCGCTCATGGTCACGCCATTGACGACAGCGGTGCCGTCCCAGGTACTGTCGCCGTTGAGATCCACATATGCTGATTGCGCGCCGTTCAGGACGGCATACCGGATAGCATAAGCCGGAGGGTTCTGGGGATTGTTTTTGGCGGCCATGATTCTGGCCTGCTGCATCATCCCGGCAAGATCCGCGGCCGTACCGCGCAATTTCACGTTCGAGACCGTCAGCATGACATTGGGAACCGTGATCGCGGCAAGGACCGACATCACGAAGATCACAAGCGTGATTTCCACCATGCTGAATCCGGCTGTGCGACCCCGCTGCTTACGGGCCTGATGGTTAATCTTATTCATCGTTATCATCATGGCTGCTCTCGATAATCCCGTCGCATTGAATTGACGCAGTGCCCGTCTCTTCCATCGGTCAGACGGACACGGGTTGCGCGTCTTTGTAGCTCGAGGACTATTTCACAGGTTTGCGGAGTTTGTTCCTATAGGACGAAAGTCCTGTTTTGCCTGAACTGCCAAGACCTGTCCCTGCTTACAATTGCAAGAGCAAATGCTGCCCGTAGGTACAGTGATGCAAAGTGGAACAGATGCGAATCGCCAGCATTGGGGCTCTAAGTCGCTGTACGCCTAGAACCTCCCAGCCTGGGCTGACGCCTTCTGCCGTTTATGGCAAACTAGATGTTTACGCGGCATGGTTTCGAGCAGGGTGAGCGGCCCTCATCTGGCAGCAAGGCCCGCCGTCGAGCACTCAGATACACCCTCAGGGAAAATCCTGGCGGTAACGGACACGAATGGACCCAAAGTTCATACGCAATTTCTGTATCATCGCGCACATTGACCACGGCAAGTCCACCCTTGCCGACCGGTTGCTCGAAATGACCGGGGCACTTTCCGAGCGCGAGATGCATGAGCAGGTTCTGGACTCCATGGACCTGGAGCGCGAGCGCGGCATCACCATCAAGGCCAAGAGCATCCGGCTTCACTACACAGCGAAGGACGGGAACAATTACCGCCTGAACCTGATTGATACACCCGGCCACGTCGATTTTTCGTATGAAGTTTCTCGCGCCTTGTCCGCCTGCGAAGGCGCTCTGCTGGTGGTGGACGCCAGCCAGGGCGTTGAAGCGCAGACCGTCGCCAACACTTTCCTCGCCGCTTCACACAACCTCACAATTCTGCCGGTCATTAATAAGATAGACCTCCCCGCCGCGCAACCCGATTTCGTGAAAGAGCAGATCGAAAATGTGCTGGCTATCCCCGCTGCCGATGCGCTGATGATCAGCGCGAAAAGTGGCATCGGCGTGGAGGACGTTCTCGAAGCCATCGTTCACCGGATTCCTCCGCCCAAGGGCAGCGCGGACAATCCGTTCCAGGCTCTGGTGTTCGATTCATGGTTTGATATCTATCGCGGCGCGGTGGTGCTGGTGCGCGTCATGGAAGGCCGCATCACAAAGCACATGAAAATCCGGCTGGTGGCCACTAACGAAGCTTATGAAGTGGAGCAGTTGGGCACGCTCACGCCGAAGCCGGTGGCCTTAGAAGAACTGGAAGCCGGTGACGTCGGCTTCATCGTTGCAAACATCAAGCGTGTGGCCGAAGCACGCATGGGTGACACCGTCACCGAGGCGTCGCGGCCGGCACCTGCACTCCCGGGTTTCGAAGCCATCAAACCGATGGTGTTTGCTGGAATTTTCCCGGTGCTGGCCGACGAGTATGAGCCGTTACGCGACGCGCTGGGCAAACTGCAGTTAAATGACGCGGCATTCTTTTACGAGCCGGAAAATTCTGTCGCTCTCGGCTTCGGTTTCCGCTGCGGCTTTCTGGGCCTGCTGCATCTTGAGATCGTTCAGGAACGCCTGGAGCGCGAATTCGGCCTGAATCTGATCACCACCGCGCCTAGCGTGCGCTACCGCATCACCCGCGTCACCGGCGAAGTAATCGAAGTGGACAGTCCCGCGAAATTTCCTAATCCCGGCGACATCGAAAAAATCGAAGAACCCATCATCAAGGCGATGATCATTACCAATGAGGATTCCGTTGGCGGCATCCTGCAGCTATGCCAGGACAAACGCGGCACCCAGAAAAATTTTGAATACCTCTCGCCCACGCGCGTCATGCTCACCTATGAATTGCCGCTGAACGAAATCGTGCTCGATTTCTACGACCGGCTGAAAAGCGTTTCGCGCGGCTACGCCTCGCTCGATTACCACTTGGCCGGTTACAGCGAATCGGACCTGATCAAGCTGGATATTCT
>Ga0210402_10000304_pt1 | contig 56162 bp, 55 predicted proteins | sample IncBWC7MmetaG_FD_161055 | JGI IMG/M metagenome (GOLD analysis project Ga0210402, IMG submission 161055) | Forest soil microbial communities from Barre Woods Harvard Forest LTER site, Petersham, Massachusetts, United States - Inc-BW-C-7-M | ecosystem: Environmental > Terrestrial > Soil >... | reverse complement strand
ACTTCGCTACCGGTACCAGCGTCGCCTCGCGCGCCATCCGGGAAAATTCTTTGAAATCGGGTCGGATCATTGCCCTTGCCCTTCTCTTTCCAGGTTTCCATTATAGGGAAGCGATACAATGCTCGGGCGATTTGGGAGATCACGTGAGCGAACCGACCCCCTCCAGACGCCCGGATGCCAGCCGTCACTACGACGCCAACTACGGAAACTTCCAGACCGACCTGTACGCCCAGATTCGCCGCGAAGCTTTCGGTGACGACATCGGCCAAAGCAGCTGGATTACCGCCGACGAGCAGGACAGATTTCTGGGCGCTCTCAACCTTGGCCATGGTAAGGCCGCGCTCGACATTGCCTGTGGATCGGGCGGTCCCGTGCTGCGAATCGCGGAACGCACCGGCTGTTCTGTAGTTGGAGTTGACGTTCACGAGCAAGCCATTTCAACCGCCAATTCGTTGGCCGCCCAGCGCGGGATGACCGATCGAGCAAAGTTTCAGGTCGCGGACGCGACTGCGGCCTTGCCCTTCCCTGACGCGAGCTTCGACGCCATCACTTGTATCGACGCCATCAACCACCTGCCCAACCGCCCGCTGATCCTCGCCGACTGGGCTCGCCTGCTGAAGCCCGCCGGACGATTGCTCTTCACAGATCCCATCACCGTGACGGGGCCACTCACAAACGCTGAAATCACCGTCCGCAGTTCCATCGGATTCTTCCTGTTTGTGCCGCGGGGTTATAACGAGCGCGTGCTCGAGCAATCCGGGTTACGTCTACTGGTGAACGAAGACGTGACCAGAAACATGGCGGAAATCGCCGAACGCCGCCGTGCCGCCCGCGCGGCCAGGGCAACCGATCTGCGCGAAATCGAAGGCGACCAGACCTACGAAGGCCAGCAGGAGTTTTTTGCTGTGGCGTCGCGCATTGCGAGAGAGGGGCGACTATCCCGCTTTCTCTTTGTCGCGGAAAAATCGAGCTGACTCACGGCTACGGCCTCCCTGGCTTGCCTAGGCCGAGGGGCAGCAATATACTTTGCGAGGCCTATCACCTATCAATCGGATAGTGCCCATTTGCAATCATCCGGAGATTTTATGAAGACACTCGATCTTGCGCAGGAAACGAATCCACGTGAGGCACAAGAGGCGCGTTTCGATCTCGCTGCCCAGAAACTCAACCTCGATGAAGGCCTCTGGAAAGTTCTTCGCAGCCCGAGCCGCGAGATCATCGTTCATATCCCGGTGATGATGGACGATGGCCATCTTGAAGTCTTCACCGGCTACCGTGTGCAGCACTCGATCGCGCGCGGCCCGGCCAAGGGCGGCCTGCGCTATGCGCCCGACGTCAACCTGGACGAAATCCGCGCTCTCGCGAGTTGGATGACCTGGAAGTGCGCAGTCGTCAACATTCCTTTCGGCGGCGCCAAAGGTGGAATCATCTGCGATCCACACAAAATGTCGATGGGCGAACTGGAGCGCATGACGCGCCGCTACACCGCTGAACTCTTCGAATTCATCGGCCCGGAAAAGGACGTTCCGGCGCCCGACGTAAACACCAACGAACAAACCATGGCATGGATCATGGACACTTACTCCATGCATATGCGCCAAACCGTGACCGCCGTCGTCACCGGCAAACCGATCAACATCGGCGGTTCGCGCGGCCGTCGCGAAGCCACCGGACGAGGCGTCCTCATCGTCTGTGAACAGGCCATCAAGAAGCTCAAGCTGAATCGCGAAACCACCCGTGTGATTATCCAGGGCTTCGGCAACGTTGGATCCAATGCCGCACGCCTGATGGCCGAGGCGGGTTACAAAGTGATTGGCATTCTCGAAGTGGGGGGCGGCCTCTACAACAAGAATGGCATCGACGCAGAAGCGCTCTGGGAGTTCCGCCAGCGCAACGGTACCATCCACGGATTCCCCGGCGCCGAAAAATATGACCCCGCGGAACTGCTGCTGATGGAATGTGACATCCTGATTCCAGCCGCCACCGAAAATCAGATCACCAGCCAGAACGCCGACCGCGTCAAGTGCAAAATCCTCGCCGAAGGCGCCAATGGTCCGACCACTGCCGCGGCGGACGACATTCTCTCCGAAAAGAAAGTCTTCGTCATTCCCGATATCCTCGCCAACGCCGGCGGCGTTACCACTTCCTACTTCGAGTGGGTGCAGGATCGCCAGGGCTACTTCTGGAAAGAGTCCGTCGTGAACGAGCATCTCGAAGACATCATGATCACCGCCTTCGACGACGTGGTGCGCTATGCCGAAACCCACGGCGTGAACAACCGTATTGCCGCTTATATGCTGGCAATCGATCGCGTCGCCTATACCATCCGGCAACGTGGCATCTACGCCTGATCCTTCATTTCTGACAAGGAAACCTCAGAACGGACTCGCCCAGCCGAGTCCGTTTCGTTGTTGACCCCAAGGCCGCCCGATGGCATGATTTTGGGCGCCATCCGTCTGCGATTGCTTTCGAATGCGGACCGACGTAATTTCCGGTCCATACTCTGGAGGCCTCTGCCTCTCACTGCGAGGAAACAAATGAACAGGTGCAAACTGACTTTGTGGGCCCTGACCGTGTGTCTGGCGTTCACGATCCTGGCGTCACCGGCCTTAGCCAATGCGCAGGCTGACACCAGCGACACCAAGACGTCTGACACCACGACAAAAAAGAAGAAGTCGAAAAAGAAATCCGCGACCTCCACTACAGACGACAAGTCTGCTGATGCGGCCTCCACTACCGACACATCCACTAAGAAGAAATCCAAGAAGGCGAAGAAGGACGACAGCGCCGCCGCTTCCACGGACACCGCCGCGGCCCCTGCGTCGGCCAAGAAATCGCACAAAAAGAAGAAAGCTGACTCCGCCGATCAGTCGGCGAGCACCGCGCCGGCCGCCGATGCTTCCGGCAGCGCAGCTCCAAAGAAGAGCCACAAGAAGAAATCTGACGCCGCGGACGCCCCCGCCGCCAGTGCACCGGCCGCGTCCGCACCGGCGGCAGCTCCGGCCTCCGCACCCGCTCCGGCGCCGAAAGCCGCTTCCAGCGGAATGGCTCCGGCTGCATCGGACAGCGCTCCTGCTCCCAAGAAGACCAAGGCCGCAGCGACTCCGGCGGCTTCCAGTCCCGAAATCGCAGCCGCGCAATCCAGCGGCAAGGTCTGGGTCAACCTCGACAGCGGCGTATATCACAAGGGTGGACGCTGGTACGGCAAAACGAAGAGCGGTAAATTCATGACCGAATCCGAAGCCAAGGCTGCGGGCTACAAAGAATCCCAAAAAGACTAAGGAGATCACCTCATGCGTAAGAGCTTGACTGCAAAAGTCGCCGTCGCAATTTTCGCCCTCAGCCTGATGAGCGGCATGGCGTTCGCTCAGACCAAAACCACCAAGCCCGCACCGGCAGCTGCCGCAGCCTCCGCCGACTTGCTGGATATCAACACGGCAACCAAAGATCAACTCGACGCACTACCCGGTATCGGCGAGAAATACTCGCAGAAAATCATCGACGGACGGCCCTACGCGAAGAAGACCGACCTGACGAGAAAGAAAATCATTCCCTCAGCCACGTACGCGAAGATCAAGGACTTGATCATCGCAAAACAGAAATAGGCATTTACCGCGGAGCACACCGAGATCGCAGACTAGGAACGGGAACTAAGAACTTTGCGACCTCGGCGTTCTCTGCGGTAAAACGCTCTTCGGTGAAATCAGGAGGCACTTATGGGTTTACTCGACAATCTTGAAAATCAGGCCGCCACCAGCATGCTGGGTGGCAGTTCCAATCCGCTGGCGGCCGGCATCCTGCAAATGATTCAAAATCAGCCCGGCGGTTTGTCCGGACTCGTGCAGTCGTTTCACGACAAAGGCCTCGGCGGCCTGGTTTCGCAATGGGTCAGCACCGGCCCGAACCCGCCGATGACCTCCGATCAGGTTCATCAGGCGCTGGGCAGCGACAAAGTGAAGGAACTCGCCGCTGCCGCCGGAATCTCGCCGGATATGGCGAACTCGGCGATCGCGCAACTGCTGCCCGGAATCATCGACAAGCTGACTCCGAACGGCCAGGTACCCGACCACAGCAGCATGATGGACATGGCGTCCGGACTCCTCAAGAGCCTGACCCAGGCGAAAGCATCGTAAGATTCTCTTTCGAGTCAGGCCTGGACGCGATTCGAGTCTGACTCGGCCTTCCATGCGTCAAACGCAATTCGTCCGCCGCTCGATAGCTCTTACCTGGATTCTACTGTGAGCTCTCACCTCACTCTTTAAGTCTGTTGTGTTGAGGCTGCGCATTTCATTTATTGAATCGGCACCCTGGCTTCGTCGATCAATGCAATGCGGGGTGACACACGATGGAAGTCATACTATTTCGTTCCAAGCTCACGGCGGAAGCCGGTGCCGACTATGACGCCATGGACGCCGAACTCCAGTCACTAGTGCAGGAGAACCCAGGTTTCATCCGGGCGAAGAGCTACACCGCTGCGGACGGAGAGCGCCTCACCGTTGTCTGGTGGCGCGATCCGGAATCGCTCAGCGAATGGCGGAATCTAGCGCGCCATCGCGAAGCCCAAAACACCGGCCGGCAACGCTGGTATCAGTTCTACGAGATGGAAGTTGCAACCGTCAGCCGGACCAAGAGTTTTGAGCGAGAGAAGCGTTGACCTGCAACGAACGCCCATACCAGGAGGGCAACCTCGGGGCTGGCCCTTCCCTCCGTTGCCTTCCCTTGCCGGGTGGGGGATAATCACTTTGGCTTCGCCTGAGGCGCAGCAGCAGCCATTGCGTGAATCTCCCCAACTCCATCACGCTGACCCGGATCGCCAGTATTCCGCTCCTGATCTGGATTCTCTCCAGCTCGCGCTTTTCCAGCCTGAACGGCGAGAAAGAGCTGCTGGCATCCACCGTTTTTATCCTGGCATCGATCACCGACGGCATTGACGGCTATCTCGCGCGCAAACGCGGCCAAATCACGACCCTCGGCATGCTGCTCGATCCACTGGCCGACAAACTCCTGATTGCCGCGGCGTTTGTCACACTTGTCCAATTCAATCCCGCCATGGTTCCGGCATGGATGGCAGTGGTGATCATCGGCCGTGAATTCCTCGTCAGTGGCCTGCGCTCGATCGCCGCTTCGGAAGGCTTCACCATTGAGGCCAGCGAACTCGGTAAATTCAAGATGCTCGTGCAGATCATCTCGGTAGTCGCGGTGATCCTGGCGCACCGCTGGCACGAATGGCCGCTGTTCAGCTTCTACATCCTCCCCGTCTACTGGATTGCCTTGCTGGCGATCTGGTTTATGGTCCTGCTTTCGCTGGTTTCTGCGGTCGATTACTTCATCGCCTTCTGGTCCAGGATCGACCGCAAGTCCGAGAAGCGCCGTCGCCGCAGCTTCGTCCTTTCGCGGCGGAGGAAGCGCGATGTTCAGGCCGTCTGACATTAAGTCCGACCGAGGCCGCTCCGTCACATTCCCCGAGCTTTCTCCAGACGATCGTCAGACTCTCCTCCGCATCGCCCACGAATCCATTCTTTCGTCATTTACAGATCGCGCGGTGCCCAAATCGCCGCCTTCGGCGATCCTGTCAGAACCACGTGGAGTCTTCACCACCCTCTATCTCCACGGCAGCTTGCGGGGATGCGTCGGCTATGCGATGCCCGTCTCGCCTCTCTACCTGGCCGTGGCGGAAACCGCGCGCGCGGCCGCTTTCGAGGACACCAGGTTCCAACCGGTTGATCGCCCGCAGGCTCAACACCTCAAGGTTTCTCTGAGCGTGCTGTCAGCGATCTCTGCGATTCAACCCGAAGATGTCGAGGTTGGACGCCACGGGCTCGTAGTCTCGCTCGGAGGCCGTCGCGGCCTTCTTCTGCCCCAGGTTCCAACCGAGCATGGATGGGATCGCGAAACCTTTCTCCAACAAACCTGCCGGAAGGCAGGGCTGCCAGCCGACGCATGGCGCAAGGGAGCTTCCTTCGAAGCCTTCACCGCGGAAGTATTCGGCGACGATCGAACCTGATTTCAAGCTGGGTCGGACAGTTTCGAGTTCTAGTCAACCAGAAAAGCTCGCGCTCGCATCTCATCGAATGAACGCGAATAGAACGCCGGTTACGCACCAAGGTAATCTGGCGCTTTTCGTGCAAGCAAGTAGGCTGGGTGAATCTGTTCGGGGAGCCTCTTATGGAACTTGCCGCGTTAATCGCAGTCCTGGTCATCGCCGGGTCGATGATCCCGGGAAAGTCCGAAGTTATGTTTTACCGGTAGTCCGGCGTTGCCTGCCGAATCTCCGGCTTTTTCCCGGTCTGGCACCTGACGGGCCAACCGGTTCCGCTGAATAATAGAACGCTCTAGCCCTGCTCACCTCGAACGGACTCCAAATCAAAAAATAACGGGGAAGATTTCTCTCCCCCGTTCGGTGCCGGATTTTTCGATTGCCTAGTTGCTGCTCTCGTCCAGTTCCACCGCGTCTCCCGGATGCAGATCTTCCAGGGAGAACACGACCATGCCCGTGGCAGTGGTTGGCGTAACGGTGAGAATGACCACTTCTCCGACCGCTCGCCGCGGCAGGTCCGCGACATGAATGTTCGGGCCGTTCGTCTTGGTCCACCTCTTGGCTTCGAACTTTGGCAGACGCGCCTGCGTGTCTTCGGAGGTCGAGGCCTTAAACGATAGCGAGTCCACCGGATCCTTCAGATCGAGGTTGTAAGGACGCACGGCTCGGAAGTAGTCGCCGACTTTTGCTCCCTGATTGGACCCGAAGTTCATGTAGATCTTCGCGCCCGTACCGATCGTACCGTCGAAATCCTTGGCCAGCAGAATTCGGCCCGTGAGCTTTCCATTGGGAACGGAGAACCGGTCGAGATGAATAGGAGGATGGAAAGCGATCGCCGTCTTTTCCGCGAATGCCACCGCAACGTCCCCGGGATTAATCGGATCGCAGCTGAACTCCACTTCCGCGACCGCGCTCCGGCTGCGGGCGTCGAGTACCTTCACCCGGCCGACTTCGCTGTAAGGGTGCCCGCTGTTCGAAATCAGCCGGCGCTGCCCTTCAAAAAATTCATATTCGTTCACATCGCGCAGCTCCCGCACGATGGTATATTCCTGCCCCGCCTGATAGCCAGTCCCCGACAAATAGATCATTTCGCCATTGGTAAACTTGGTTGTGTTAGGGGTTTGCAGGCCGCCGTTCACGTATTTCGAGTCAGGAACGCGCTCCTTGCTGATGAATCCGGCGCAATACATGTCGGCAGCGGTTGGCGTCTGATAGCGGGCAATCGGCACATTGCCGGTGGTGGAAATGATGCCCGACGGATCGGCCGAACCGGCCTGCTGGGCTACCGCGGCGCTCGCCAGCAGCAGCACTAACAATCCTGTTTTCTTCATGTTACCTCCGGGTCAAAAGCGCCACACCGTCCGGCAGCCCCGACCTATCTCTCTCTGAGAAAAGGGGTTACAGCCGAAAGGTAACAAGCGCGGGGGTACTGGTCAAGGTTACGAGGGTGTCAGGCGCTCTGCTCCCAAAGTGTTTTCGCGGAGCGCTTTGTCAATCCCTTGTTGCATCTGGGCTTACGCCCCTGTAATATCGGCGCCGTTCCACGACAATGCCATTGGCTCTTTCACACAGCGTCGCCTCCCGTCTCTTGCCACTCCGTTTGCCTAGGGTCTGTCTGGCACTGGCGAGCGATTCGGCCGACGAACTGGTCAACTCTGCGGAGACGATGGCACGCGATAACCCCTTTCTTGAGTTTCGCTTGGACTACCTGAAGCAGCCCGCTTCTGCACTCCCAAAGATCAAGAGTTTCCTCGAAACTCACCAGTACGTGACAGCGATCGGCACCTGCCGCCGCTCGGAAAATGGCGGCAACTTCAAAGGCTCACTGGCGGCAGAGTTGGAGATTCTCACCAAGGCCGCTGCCGCAGGATGCCAGCTTCTTGATCTCGAACTGGAAAGCGGTCTGCGCTGCAAGCCGGACGTAGTCGCTCGCCTGCGCACCCGCGCCGGACTGATTCTCTCGTTTCACGATTTTCGCGCCACACGCGGATTGGAAAAGACGCTCGAGAAAATGCTCTCCGTCCCAGCCGACTACTACAAGATCGTCACCACCGCGACCACGTTGTCCGATAACGTCGCCGTGATGAAGTTCCTGCAGACGCAAAGCGACAAGCACGCGCTGATCGGATTGTGCATGGGGGAACAGGGCATTATCAGCCGTGTGCTGGGCGTTCGCGCCGGAAGCATGTTCACGTTCGCGGCGGTCAGTGCGGACCAGAGAACCGCTCCCGGTCAAATCAGCGCGCAGCAACTCCGTTCGATTTATCGCATCGACCAGGTCGATGCGGCCACTCGCGTCTACGGCGTAGCCGGCGATCCCGTCGGACATTCCCTCTCGCCCGTAATCATGAACACGGCGCTGCGGCGCGAAAACGTAAATGCGGTCTATCTCGCCCTGCACGCCAAAACGCTCAAGGATCTTCTGTACTGCGTGCGCGAGATTCCTCTTCACGGCCTCAGCATCACGATGCCGTACAAGCAGGCCATCCTCGAACATCTCGACAACACCGACGCGCACACCACCAAGATCGGCGCGTGCAATACCGTAGTCCGCGGACAGGACGGCAAACTCTACGGCTTCAACACTGACACCGCAGGTGTGGTTCGTCCGCTGGAGCAGCGCATCACTATCGAGGGCGCCAAGATTCTGGTTCTGGGAGCAGGAGGAGCCGCCCGCGCAGCTGTCTTCGGCCTGAAAGAGCGCGGGGCGGAAGTGTGGATCCTGAACCGCACCGCCGTGAAGGCACAGAAGTTAGCGCGTCAGGCCAAAGCTCGTTCCATCAAGCGAGCCGATCTGCGCAAGATGTCGTTCGACGTGATTATTAACGCCACGCCCATCGGCATGACCGGATCAGAAAGTCCGTTGAAAGAGAACGAGATGCAAGCGAAAGTGGTATTCGATATGGTCTACGACCCGGTCGAAACTCCGTTCTTGCGCATCGCGCGCGCAAAGGGACTCTCAGTCATACCGGGTGTCGAGATGTTTGTTCACCAGGCCGCCCGTCAGTTCGAGATTTGGACCGGCAAACCAGCCCCCGCTGACGATATGCTGCGAGCCGTGACGATCGCGCTACAGGAGCGCGCAGCAGCAAGAAAAGCACTTAGCAGTTAGCACTTAGCCAAAGCAGTCGGAACTGTGAAAGCCACCAAAAGAAAACTGCTGCTCCGAGAGCTTTGGCTAAATCCCAAGTGGCAAGTGCTAACTGCCGCTCTTCCCGCCAAAATGCATTTTCCGGATGCAATTCCCATAACAAAGGTTGCAAAATTCAAAAGCCTCGAATAAAATCGATTCATGAGCGCTACTTACGGCGTTCATCTCGCGGTAACAATCACTTTCTTCCAGGTAGGAAACGCACAGCCCTAAGCTAAAAAATCTAAAGGGGTGCCCAGAGCCCCGGTGCAATTCGGAGAGAATGCATGGCGTGGTACGCGTACTGCCTCACGGAACACCAGACCCTAGCTAATGGTGTTCGAGCCCGTCGTCCTTTCGTTATCGAGGGTATCCAGGGAGTTGGTGGCGCCCCCATCATGAGTTATCCCAGCGGAGAATTCGCAGTCGTTGTCAGCGAATTTGACCGCGCAACCACCAAACTTGAAGAAAAATCTGTGCTGGAGCACGCACGCGTGGTCAGCATGGCTTTCCGCACCTCAACCGTCCTTCCCTTCCGCTTTGGCACGATCTTCGATACCGAAGATGCCATTCGCCAGGCCGTACGTTCCAACCGCCGCACCTTCTGCGAGAGCGTCGCCCGGTTGCGCGGCAAGTCCGAAATGCGGATTAAGCTGGTTGTCCGCGACGGCACCTACAAGGGCGCCATGGAAGAGATTGTCCTGCCGGACACAGTCGGACGCGAGTACCTGGCCAAGCTTCGCGAGAAGGCTTCCCGTGACCGCGAACGCCAGACTAAGGCCCGCGCGATCTCGGTTCAGGTTCACAAGCTTTTCAATCCGCTCGAAGAAGAAGTCAGCTGCAAAAAAGTCAATGCCGAGGGAATGCTGCTTGACATCGCTCACCTGATTGATACCAAGCACATTGAGAAGTATCAGAACCGCTACAGCACGGCCGCCAAGCAGTTGAAAAACTGTGAATTGGTCGTGACCGGCCCGTGGCCGCCCTACCATTTCCTGCCTGAAAAGCTCAGGACAGTCGCCGGAAACAGCTAACAATCAACAGGTTTCGCAGGGCCCCCTCACAGAGGGGGCTTTTCTTTTGGGGCTTGGTGCCGCGTAGGTCGCTGCAGCCAATGTGCAGGTTTCTGCATGTATGCAATGGCCCTGGCGAGACCATCCTGGAATAGCGGGACCCTAGGGTATTCACCCTAAATAACTGATTTTGCAGAGATTCCGACAATGGTACGACGCAGCCCTCCTTGTTTGCCATTTTGGTTCAGCAAGTGCACATTCATAAACCAAGCGAAGAGGCCGCAACCGTTTTGAGCCACGTCACTTTCTTCAACGTTCTCGACAACTCACATTGCCGCTGCTGGACGTCCCCCAAGCGGCGCCAATCCAGTCATTTCTGACTTCCTGCCACTTTGCCTCTTTGAAAAGGGTGGCCCCGAAAAGGGGCCGCTTTTTTTTGGTAACGATGGATCTCACCCGGCAGCGAATCGCATCGCCACCCCACAATTCCGGATGATTCCTGTATCCTCTCGGGTGAACCTGACATGAAAAAACTAGCCCTCACTCTCGTTTTGCTCGGCTGCGCCATTCCATCGGCCTGGACTCAACCGAAATCATCGACCTTGCTGGTTACGCCGGCGCCGACGCTGCCGAAAGAACTGAGCGAGCAATTGCAGGCGATCCGCGACGCAGCGCTCTCGAGCGACTACGCCTGGCAGCAGCTCGCGCACCTGACCGAAAACATTGGCCCTCGTCCCGCGGGATCGCCGCAAGCGCAGGCAGCGTCCGAGTACGTGGCTGCCGAACTGCGCAAACTCGGACTGGACGTTCACCTGGAAGAAGCAACCGTCTCCCACTGGGTGCGCGGCGAAGAGAAGGCCGAACTCGTGGAATTTCCCGGCCAGCTGGCACAGGCACGCCAGAAAATTATTCTCACTGCGCTCAGCGGAGGCGCCGCGACCCCCGCCGAAGGCATCACGGGCGACGTGATTGTCGTGCACAACTTCGCCGAGCTTACTGCTCTCGGCCACGACAAAGTTGCCGGGCGGATCGTGCTCTTCAACGTCCGGTACGACTCGCGGAAAGCTGCGGCAGGATATGCGTTCGACGCCTACGGCGACGCCGTTGTTTATCGCGCCAAGGGTGGCGAGGCGGTGGCCGCATTGGGCGGAAGCGCATCTCTGGTCCGCTCGGTAGGTGGTGCGGAGTATCGCCTGCCACACACGGGATTCAGTTATCCCGCCAATGTTCCCGCCGCCGCACTGGCCGCCGAAGATGCGGACCTGATCGACCACCTTGCGGCGCAAGGACGGGTGCGGATGCACCTCACTCTTACGCCGCAGCGATTGCCCGATACGACGGGCTTCAACGTCGTCGCCGATATTAAAGGCACCGAGCATCCCGAGCAGATCGTCGTCGTCTCGGGCCATCTCGATTCGTGGGATTTAGGACGCGGCGCAATCGACGACGGAGCCGGCGTCGTCATCTCGATGGCGACTGCCGAAATTCTCCAGCGTCTGCACATTCGTCCGCGCCGTACGCTGCGCGTGATTGCATGGATGGATGAAGAAAATGGCGGGGGAGGTCACGATGCCTACGGCAAATCGCATGCATCGGAAATGCCGAATCACATCGCAGCCATCGAGAGCGACGCGGGCGCCGGCCATCCGCTTGGTTTCTCGGTAAAGGCCTCCACAGCCGCCACGGCCTCGCTGCGGTCCATCATAGAAGTACTACAGCCGGTAGGAGCGACGGTGATTCGCCCCACGACGGTGAGCCCCGGATCGGACATTGAACCGCTGGTCGATGCGGGGGTCCCCGGCCTTGGCATTATTCAGGATGGCCGCAAATATTTCGATTACCACCACACTCCGGCAGACACGCTCGATAAAGTCGATCCGCAGGAACTGCGCGAGAACGCGGCCGCCATGGCCGTGATGGGATACGCGCTCGCGGCAATGCCGGAACCGTTGCAGAGATAGGTCAGAGGTAGAAGAGCAGGTTAGAGGTGTGAGGTCAGATTGCAGAGGTGAAAACCCTACGGACGCACGTCACTTTGTGCCTTGCGGGATTTTAACCTCTGCAATCTCTCACCTCTGGCCCGCGTCTCTACCTCTGCAATCGAACCTCTCACCTCTGCCCTGCGGTTGACGCTTCTCATTCCCACGCTTACCATATTCGTTTGGTTCGAGGCTTTGAAAGCGGCCATCATGGATAAGAAGAAGTTGGAGTATTTCAGAAAGAAGCTGGAAACGCGGCAGAAAGAACTCCGTCACATGGTGACCCGCAACCAGCAGGACGGGCGCAGCGCCGATGAAGAAGCCACCCAGGACGTGGCTGATCGCGCCGCCAGTTCCTACAACAAAGAGTTTCTCTTCAGCCAAAGCAACAACGACCGGCAGTTGCTCCTGATGGTCGATGGCGCGCTCGCGCGCCTGCGCGAAGGCACCTTTGGCGAGTGTGTCTCGTGCGGTAAAGAAATCAACGCCAAGCGCCTGGAAGCTGTGCCTTGGACCCGCCACTGCATCGAGTGCCAGGAAAAGGCGGAGCAGGGACTGCTCGAAACCACGCACTAGAGATCAGAGGTGAGAGGTCAGATTGCAGAGGTAAAATCTTATGAGGCCAAACGGGCGGCGATCATAAGGGTCTATCTCTGCAATCTGACCTCTCACCTCTAATAACCCTGCCTTTCACCTCTCCTCGCGTTTACAAATCTTGACCACAGCCCGGCTGTGGATTTTACGTCGCGTTAACTTGGCAGTCACACGCTCGACACATCCTGTCCCTACGCTCTTTGGTACTCGGGTTTTTCTGTTTGGGAGTCTCCCATACCCAAGAACTTTAAGGAGCATCTAAAATGTTCGACTCGCATCACGTTTCCGCCACACCCAAGAAGGTGATGGCATCGCCGCTCACGTTCCTGATCGCCCTCGGTCCGGCAATCACGCCGGCATTTGCTGCCTCCAAACCTAAACCGACTGGCGCGATTGCAACTCCCATCCAGCATCTGGTTGTGATCTTCCAGGAAAACGTTTCTTTCGACCACTATTTCGGAACCTATCCGCACGCGACCAATCCTCCGGGTGAGCCGAAATTCAAAGGCGCATCGAATACTCCCGCGATCAACGGTTTCACGAATGCTCTTTTGAATTTCAATCCCAACCTGAACCCCGCGAACGGCGCCGGCGCTTCTAACCCGTTCCGCCTCGATCGCTCGCAGGCCGTCACAGCGGATCAGGATCACGACTACACCGCGGAACAGCAGGCATCCGACGCCGGCGTGATGGATCTGTTTCCGGAATTTACCAGTTCCGGCGGCAACCTGGTGATGGGCTACTACGACGGCAATACCGTCACGGCCCTGTGGAACTACGCGCAGTTCTTCGCCATGAGCGATAACTCCTACAGCACGACGTTCGGGCCCTCAACCCCCGGAGTCATCAACCTGGTTTCCGGGCAGACCAACGGTGTTTCAGCTTTCCTGAACGGAACGGGTGACGAAACCAGTGGCGGCAGCGATGGTTCGCTCACCGTCATAGGTGATCCCGATCCCATCGGCGACGTTTGCTCCAATCCCACACGCAACCAGGTCACCATGGGCGGCAAGAATATCGGCGACCTGCTCAGCGCGGCCGGCATCAGCTGGGGCGGATTCATGGGCGGATTCGACCTCACGATCACCAATCCGAACGGCACAACTGGCTGCCACAGGAGCTCGGCAGGCCTGGCAGGCACCACCGGTGATTACATCCCGCACCACGCATTCTTCAACTATCACACTTCGACCGCCAACCCGGCTCACACCCGTCCGGCCAGCATCGCTGAAATAGGACACGATGGGCCCGCCAACCACAATTACGACACGAAAGACTTCTTCGCCGCCGTCTCGGCCGGCAACTTCCCGTCCGTGAGTTTCATCAAGGCGCCGGCTTATCAGGATGGCCATGCCGGCTACTCCGATCCTCTAGACGAGCAGAACTTCGTCGTGAACCTGATCAATTTCCTTCAGGTGCAGCCCGCATGGAACAGCACGGCCGTCGTCATCATGTACGACGACTCCGACGGTTGGTACGATCATCAGATCGCACCCGTCGTCAACACCTCCAACGGAGCTGCGGATGCTCTCACCGGCCCCGGAGCTTGCGGTAGCGGCGCTACCGCCCTTCCAGGACTCAACCCCGCCAACCAGCACGCTCTCGGGCGCTGCGGCTACGGCATGCGTCAGCCTTTCCTGGTCGTGTCGCCCTGGGCCCGGCAGAATTTCGTCGACCACTCCGTCACCGACCAGACTTCGGTCATCCGCTTTGTCGAAGACAACTGGCTCGGCGGACAACGCATCGGCGCAGGCTCGTTTGATGGCATCGCCACCTCGATCTCGCAGATGTTCAACTTCAACAAGATCCGGAACAACGGGACTCTCATCCTGAACCCGGCGACCGGAACGAAATAACAGCCACGCTCCACGACACGCCAACGGGCATGGGGTGCACCTCATGCCCGTTTTCTTTCGCCGATGGGTCCGGAACTTTTCCATGGTTCGAGGGTTAGAATCGAGAGTAGCCGCAAGAGTTACCACGCCCTCGGAGCGGCACGACTGGTTCCCAAGGAGCTGGTTCCCAAGGAGAAAGAACAGATGTCGAAGTTTGCAATCTTATTGGCCAGTGCCTTACTCACCTGTACCGCCTTCGCGCAGGATTCCGCACAAACCCCGCCCGTAACTGGAGCGACGTCCGCTCCTGCCCACTCCAAACACAGCGGGGCGCGCCCTGATCGCGCCGAACAGCGACTGAAGCGACTGAGCAAGAAAGTGAACCTGACGGACGATCAGAAAGAAAAAGTCCGACCGATCCTGCAGAACGAAGAAAAACAGACTGCCGATCTGGATAGCGACACCACGCTCACTCCGCAGCAGAAACACAAGAAGACGCGTGAGATTCGAATGGCGTCCCGATCACAAATCGACGAGATTCTGACTCCGGAGCAGAAGGAAATGCTGCCGAACCATAGAACAAACGCTGGAGGACATCATCACCAGAGGCCCGGCGCCACGCCCCAAACCGGTTCTGACCAGACTTCGCAGCAATAACCTGTCATTCCTTCAACAGGGAAACGAGCGCCCTGCGAGACGCCGAAGCAAAGCGTCTACGCGGGGCCTTCGTGTCTGCGTGGGGAAGGCTTCAACCGCTTTTTGACGCTGCCAAAACCGCCCTGCTAAACTAAAGGATTGTCACGTCATTCTTGAGCGAAGAAGGAACTCGTGCGCGCAGAAACCCGTCATCAACTGAAGGAAGACCGTTTTAGCAAGGCCACGTTCCATGCCGCAGAGCAGACTGTTGACTGGACAGTCGAGCACCGGTCGAAACTGATCATCGCGGGCATTGTGGTGGCCATCGCCGCGTTGATTGGATTTGGCGGCTGGTACTACATGAACTTGCAGGACGAAAAAGCGAGTCTCGAACTTGGTGCCGCGGGCCGCACGCTGGAACAGCCCGTTCGTCCCGCCGGAGTTCCGGCCCAGCCCGGCTACCCGAGCTCCGCGTCGTCGCAGGAGCGTGCCACCGACGCGCGCAAGCAGTTCCAGGCGATCGTCGACAAGTATCCGCACACACGTACCGCCGATATGGCGCGCTATTTCGTAGGCCTGACTTCCTCACAGCTGGGCGATAACGCGGCCGCCGAACGCAATCTTCAGGACGCGGCTAACGCGTCCAATAAGGATGTCGCGGCGCTAGCCAAGCTGGCTCTGGCTTCCGTGTTTCAGTCTGAGAACAAAGATTCGCAGGCCATCGATTACTACAAACAGCTGATCGACAAACCCACGATCTCTGTGAATAAGGTTGCGGCGCAGCTGGCGTTGGCGAGTTTCTATGAAGGCCGGCAGAAACCCGACGAGGCGAAACGCATCTACGATCAAATCCAGAAGGAAAACCCTGCGACCGAAGCGGCGCAACTGGCTCAGCAGCGTGCTGGAAAACTGAAATAGAACCGGCTGCGAACTACACTCCCGCAATCTGGCGCAGGCACGCAATGAGCCGCTCGGCATCCTGCGCAGAGTTATACACATGTGGCGTGACCCGAACGGAAGCTCCGCGCACACTGACAAAAACTTTCTGGCGCGCCAGAATTTCCAGCAGTCCAGCCGGAACCCCGGCTTTTCTTCGCAAGCACAGATAATGCGGAGCACGAAGGCGTTCCGCCGGAGACGAAAAGCCAACCTCAGCGGCTTCGGACGCAAGTTGGCGGTTGAGGGCTCCAGCCGTCTCCGAAATTTCTGCAATGCCCCACTCCATCAACTGATTCATTGCGTGCGTGGCCGCTGGCAGCAGTCCAAAATTTGAGCGTTCGCCCATGTCGAAGCGGCGCGCTCCCTCGTCGTAGTCGCGCGTGTACAGAATCAGGCTGGAGAAATCGCGGGCATTGGCGCGCACGATCCAGTTTTCTTCTAGTGACCGCCCACCATGCCACTTCGGAGCGACATACAGAATCCCCGTCGTATAGGGTCCCATCAACCATTTGTAATTCGCCGCGACTGCGAAGTCGGGCTGCACGTCGCGCACGCTGAAAGGCAACACACCCAGAGACTGCGTGAGGTCAAGCGCGAGCGCGGTACCTGCCTTGCGGCAAGCTTCTCCGATGCGAACCAGATCTAGCCTGCCGCCACTCGTCCACTGCACATTGGGAAGCGCTGCGATCGCAACATCGTCCGTAAGCGCATCGAGTACTGCGGCGGTCCAATCGTCGTCACTCGGCCACCGAACGACCTTGAGCGCGGCCCCTCGTTCTTCCGCCAGTCGCTGCCACGGGTAGTAATTCGACGGGAACTGCTCATCGAGCACAAGGATCTGTTGTCCCTTGCGAACCGGCAAATTCAATGCCGCCGTGGCGACGCCATAACTCGCCGACGAAACAATCGCCATACAGTCGGCGGACGCATCGATCAGTCGCGCTGCGGTCGCGCGGAACTCGTCCGCCCCGGTGAAAAACTTGTCGGAGGTAATTTCCCAGGGATGCAGTTTGCGGGCGAGCCCCGCATTCCCCGCCTCGGCCGCACCCCGCATCAGGGGCGACATGTAGGCACAGTTCAAGTACGCGACGTCGTCAGGAATGTCAAAAAGATGGCGCTGGTTGGGAATCATGAGCTAGTCTGTGAAGCCTTAGTGTACCAATCCTCAGAGGACATGCGACATGTGCAGAGTAAGGGAATTCCGATTCGCGTTCGTTCTGCTAGCTGCTGTTATGTTTACCACGAGTGTATTCGCCCAGGATGGCCGCGCCCTCTCTTCATTGGCATTGCAACGCGCTCAGCATCTGAAACGCGGCATTAACCTGAGCGAATGGTTCGCGCAGGTCTGGGATAAGCGCGGCTACACCCGCGAGCATCTCGAAACCTGGACCACCGCCGACGACATCGCGCTCATCAAGTCGATGGGCTTCGATCACGTGCGCCTGAGCGTGAATCCGCAGCCGCTGTTCACGATGAACCAGCCGCAGAAACTTCCGCCGGAGTATCTCAGCTATCTCGATGCCGCCGTGAAAATGATTCTCGATCACGGCCTGGTGGTCGTCATCGATCTGCATCCCGAAGGCGACTTCAAGCAGCGGCTGAAAGACGACTCCTTCGTACAACAGTTCGCCGATTTCTGGCGCGCTCTGGCACAGCACTATTCCACGTGGGATCCCGACCGCGTGTTTTTCGAAGTTATGAACGAGCCGGAGGTGAGCGATCGCTATCGATGGGTCGGGGTGCAGACCAAGGCTGCAGCCGCAATCCGCGAGGGTGCGCCGCGCCACACCATCATCGCCGCCGGGGCGCGCTGGTCTGACGACGACGACTTAGTTTTTCAAGAGCCAATGCGCGATCCCAATGTGATTTACAACTTTCATTTCTACGACCCGCATATCTTCACGCACCAGGGCGCGACTTGGGGCGAATATTACTGGCACTGGGTCAAGGGACTCCACTATCCGTCAACGCCCGCGTCGGCGGAGCAGGTCGCTGCGCTTGTGCCGGACGATGTTGATCGTCTGAAGGTGATCCGCTATGGCCGCGATCACTGGGACGCCGACCGCATGGAATCCGAGATGAAACAGGCCGCCGCCTGGGCCGAGCGGCACGGAGTGCCGCTCATCTGCAATGAGTTCGGCGTATACCGCATGGCCGATCCGCAAGACCGCGCCGCCTGGATTCACGACGTCCGCGTCGCCCTCGAACACAACCACATCGGCTGGACGATGTGGGATTATTCAGGATCGTTCGGCGTGGTCACGAAGAAGGACGGGAAGGCCGTCGCGGATGAAAGTGTCCTGGGGGCGCTCGGACTGAAATAAATCCGTTGCGCGTCAAATCTTCTGCCCCTTCCACTTCCCGCGCTTGAACAACACTGCGCTGGCTGCCGCAATGGCTGCCTCCGCGATCACGATCGCCCAGAAGGCGCCGTCTGGGCCCACGCGTTGATGGATCGCCAGCCAATAGGCAAGCGGGATTTCCAACAGCCAGAAGCCAAAGAAATTTACGATGGTCGGGGTGATCGTGTCTCCCGCGCCGTTGAAGGCCTGGAGCATGACCATACCGTAGGCGTATCCGATGTTGCCGTAGCTGACGATCCGCAGGCACTTTGCCGCCAGCGGAATCACGACCGCATCCTGGGTAAACAGCCGCACGATCGGCTCAGCAAAGAAGACAAAGAACAGCCCGACCGATCCCAGAAACAGCATGTTGTAAAAGCCGGTGCGCCAAACGGCCTGCTCGGCGCGCTCGGGCTTCTGCGCACCCAGATTCTGCCCTACCAAGGTCGCGGCCGCGTTGCTCAGTCCCCAAGAGGGAAGAATGATAAAAATGACGATGCGAATCGCGATCGTGTACCCCGCTAATGCCGCCGCGCCGAATACACTCACGATGCGCACCATGCCAATCCAACTGGTATGCGCAATCGTGAACTGCAGGATTCCAGTCAGCGAGACGCGCACCAATCGCAACAGCACGCCAAAGTCGACACGGAGTTGTCGCGCGAGAATGCGGATGCGCTCGCTGCCGCGCAAGAGGCGATAGAACTGGTAGGCAACACCGATGCTGCGTCCCGTGAAAGTGGCGAGCGCTGCGCCTGTCACGCCCAGGCGAGGAAAAGGTCTCCAGCCGAAAATCAGACAGGGATCCAAAATCAGATTGATGATGTTCGAGACCCACAGCAGCCGCATGGCGATGGCCGCATCGCCAGCGCCACGGAAGATCGCGTTATTCAAAAACAACATGAGGATGGCGCCGCTGCCCCCAAGCGCGATGCGAGCATAGCCACCGCCCGTCGCGACGATATCAGGGGAAGCGCCCATCAACCGCAGCAGGTTGGGCGCGTAGATGAAGCAAGGGATGCCAACCGCAACCGACGTAATCAGTCCCAACACGATCGCCTGCACGCCCGCCACCGCGGCGCCTTCCGGATCTTTCTCACCGATGCGGCGCGCTACCATCGCGGTGGTCGACAAGCTCAGCCCAATGCCGACCGCAAAGATCAGGCTCAACAGCGATTCGGTGAGCCCGACCGTCGCTACCGCGTTCGCTCCCAGCCGCCCTACCCAGAAAACGTCCACCACGGCAAAGAGCGATTCCAACACCATCTCCAGAACCATCGGGACGGCGAGCAGCAGAATGGCGCGGTTCAAACTGCCCGTGGTGTAATCCTGATGCGAGCCTCGAACCGCTTCCCACAACGACTCCCACAAACCGCGCGGGGGTGAAGGGGATGGAGTATTGATTGTCGATATGGATTCCATAAATATCTAAATGCTCTCTACGCGTCGCCAATGAACAGCGATTCTACGGGACTGCGTGGCTTGAAAAATGTGAGGAAAGAAACTCCGCGTAGGCGGATCAGAAAGCTGGCGAATTAGAGGCGGTCAGGCATCGTAAGAACCTTCGCGGGTCGGCGGACCTTGGGAGTAATTCCGTCGAGGTTCGTGTATTTTACCCGTATTCAAAAGCAATCCACAAGGGGACCTCAGCCCAAACTCCCTTGCTCGATCACAACATTTTCACGGACAATAAGCCGGTGCGCGGCCATTTCGCGCAAGCGCGGCAGAACCCGGCTCACGTGCTCGTCCGTGTCCACGAATGTAAGGACTACCGGCAACTCCCCGCCGGCTTCGACCAGATGAGCGGTGTGCACCTTACTCCGTCCAAGAAAACCTGCGACAGCATGGAAGACGACCGCTCCGAAGACGTCCTCTTGCCTCAGATATTTCAGAATCTCCATGTGCAGGGGCCGGTGCTGCCAGGAGTCCCCTTCCGTCAGGTAGATGGTGACTTGCACGGCCATATTGCCTGCCATTCTACAGCCCGCGAGCCAGCGCGGCACCGGCCAGCACAGCGGCCAGGCAAAGCGCATTGCTGGCCAGAACATTGACACTCGCCAGCAGCCATTGGCTTTGTTCCATCAGGGCAAAGCTCTCGAATGCGTAACTGGAAAAGGTCGTATAGGACCCGCAGAAACCGATCGCGATGAAGAGTCGCCAGCGCGGATCGAGAAGCACGCGATCTGTCGAATAGGTCAGAAAGAAACCCAGCACAAGACTGCCTGTGACATTGATCAGCAGAGTGCCATACGGAAATGCGGAAGAGACGTTTCGTGCGACGAGACCGCTCAGAAAGTATCGGCTGCTTGCTCCCAGAACTGCGCCAACCGCGATCCAGAGATAGGTCGAAAAAAAGTTCAAGATGGAGTCCTCCCGCAGAGTGTGTGTGCTCATCTGTAGAAGTTATCAGCCCCGAGGGCGGTTAATGGCGAACCCCATCGCCTGCGCGAACAAGTATAGCGGAACCCTTATTCCCGGACGATCGTTGGCGGCGGGCTCTACAGGGCGCCCAGCCAGCGGACCGGGAAACGGCTGCCGATAGCGTTCACCAGGCGTTCGTCGGCGGTAATCATCTGCGTATGGGTAGCGAGCGCCAAGGCGATGTAAAGGCAGTCATAGAAGCTTCGGTCGCCGGTCAGCGAGACTTCCAGCGCTTGAAACTGCAATTCAGCACACGGAACAACCGGTACCGAAAGGTCCGCAAAACGACGTAGAGATTTCTCAGCGCTTGCCGGGCTGATTCTTTTCCGCTGTACAGCCTTCCAAAGGACGTTGCCCAGCTCCGCGCCAAGCAGATCGGGGGCCAACAATTGCAAGTTGCGTGCAACGTACCGTTCCAGCAAATGGTTGGCCTGATCGATCAAGCTCTCATTTGGCGCTGGCAGCAGCCACTTGGCGGCGACGCTTGCGTCGACCACACAAGCGGTCACCGCTTGCGATCCTCGCGAATCATCTCCTCGGTGCTTGGAAAAGGACCTGGACCGGGTGGAATCGAGGCCTGCATGCGCATCAGAGCCGTAAACGCCGACTTGCGGCGGCGTAGCTCCGCCGGGGTAGGCACGAACTGCTCCAGCAACCCGATCACTTCGGACGCAATCGAGCTACGATTCTTGCGGGCCCGGGCACGCAGGGCCTCGTAGCGCTCCTTGGGCACGTTTTCTACGTATAGGGTAGGCATAGGGACAGTCTAGCATATCCCAAGGTACTGAATCGCCCCACAAAACGAGGCCCGGATGGCTCCGGGCCTCAGGCGGTCAGGCGTGTGTGGAGGGTTGTGGGTGGTGAAGCTTGTTACTAACCTCGCTACTAGCTCTAGATGATGTGGCTCTTTTTCAGCTTGTCGATTTCGCCCTGCACGCCAGCGAGGCCCTGCTCACTATAGAGCATGAGGATACGCTCTCCGGTCAGGAAGCTCAGCACCGGATTACGGAAGCCGTTGTTGTAAACCGACGTGTTCGACGGATCGTATCCATAACGAGACGCCAGGTCTTGCAGGATGGTCTGCGCGGCCGCCACTGCCGGTCCGGAGTAGGTGAAATCCGCGTCGGAAAGGTTGTGCAGCGTGTATTCGGCCAGCACGTTGGTCTGTCCGAGATCCGCTAGGTCAATGTCGCCGAGCTTGCGCAAGGCCGGCAACCGCAAGATACCGTGCGCATCCAGCATCAAGTAGCCAGTCGCAACCGGATCGATCTGCGCCATGATCGCGGCCGCGCGAATCCAATTCACGACTTTGTACTCGTTGCCGGACGTCGGATTGGAATGTGCGCTCGCCTGGGTAATAACAAATGCAGGAGAGAGTCCGCGCGCCATCGCTTCCGCCACGCTGATGATGTGGTGAGCTCCGGTCTTGGAATTGCCCGCCGTTCCGCCCAAGCCGTCCGTCACTCCGTTGCCACCAAAGTTCAACTCGGGGAACTCCGATCCATCGGCATTCCACTGGAATACGATGCTCTTGCCCCAGTCATGCCAGATGGGAGCGCCCACGATGATGTCCTGATCGATGAACACCTCGCCTTTTTCGCCCGGCTTCTTGTCCACAACTTTAGGATCGAGAGAGGGAAAACCGTGTGCAGAGTGTCCGTAGACGGCGCGGTATTGATTGGCGAGAAACACATCGGACGTATCGTTGTTGGATTCATGGATCGGTAGGCCGCCCGGATAAGAGTGGTGTCCGCCGAACACACTGCCGGGCGCGGAAAAGAACGCCTGCGGCAACTGCGGGCACGCGCCGCCGTCGTTGACGATCGGCGGATAGATGCCGGCGAGCAGGCCTCCAGGAAACGTATTGTTATCGTTCGGATCGGCGAGACCGGCTGCCAGCAACTGCTGCACGATCGCCTGCTGCATCGCGGGACTGACGTTGACGCGGTGTTTCACGCAGGTGGTGGGGTTGGAAATCGCGTCCAATGTCTGGCTGCGCAAGCTGTCGTCCTGCAAGGTCTGGGCCTGGGAGATCAGGTAGTTATAGGCCGTCTGCACCGCGGGAGATTTTTTAGCCAGGGCGATCGCGTTTCCGTTCCCGGCTCCGGTCTGGGCCATGCCCGAAGCCACGGACAACGTAGCGAACGACAAAACGACTGCTGCGAAACGGGTCTTCATTTTCGTCCTCTTATTGATTTGGGAAGTCTCGGACTACCAGGAAAACCCTAGGACAGCATTGTTAGGCGCAGATGAATTGAAAGTGAAATCTCTGCAACGGCGTGCGCACGACAGAGGAAAACTTCCGACACAGATTTTTACACACCTTTGACTTGCAGATGACATTTTGGCGACCGTCGCCGACGTAAGCTGCCAGCAGGATCGAAACCTGCGGAAACCGCAGGAATGCACCCTCACTTTCTGTAAGACGATCGGAGTACATCATGGCACACGAAATTCTCCCAGCCAGCAAGTTGTCCGCGACGGCTGTTTCGTCGCCGAACGAAAACGAACATTCCTTCCCGAGCGCCCGGCGGCGGTCTTTTCTGAAGGGTCTGGGCGTGGTCGGCGCAGCTCTGTCGACCAGTTCTCTGTTGACCACCATTTCAGAGGCCCAGAGCCCCAAGGACATCATCACCGTGGGCGACGTCGCCATCCTACGATTCTTGGCAGCGGCGGAAATTCTCGAAACGGACCTTTGGCAGCAGTACAACGAATTCGGTGGCATTCAGGACAGCGAAGTCCCGGGCGGCAGCGGCAGCCCCCTCTACATCAAGGCCCTCGAAGTTCTCGATGGCGATATGCCGCAGTACATCCACGACAACACCGAAGACGAAATGACTCACGAAGTCTTCATCAACGCCTATCTGGAATCGCGAGGAGCGGAGCCAGTCAGCCTGGAGGCATTCCGCAACCTGCCCAGCAGCCAGGCAACCGGAGCGCAGCAGATTGGCCGTCTCACCAACCTGATGCAGCTCTCGGTCGACACGACCTGGTATACGCGCTATCGCAGCCGCACCCTTAATCCCGACCTCGGCGACACGTTGCCGCAGGCGATCCCGAGCATCGCCATGGGACAGCACCCCGCGATTCCGCGAACGGATGACGATGTGCAGCCCGATCCCTCCAAGCCTCACCACATTTCCGACCTCACGCAGGCCATCGCAAATACCGCGGGCTTTCACTTTGCCACCATCGAGCAGGGCGGCAGCAGCCTTTACCCGATGCTCGCGCAGCGAGTCACGAGCCTGGAAGTGCTGCGCATCGTACTCAGCATTGGCGGAACTGAAATCTGTCATTTCCAGACGTGGCACGATAAAGCGGGCAACGCGCCGCCCCTCAGCGTCGTCGATCCTGTGACCGGCTTGACGGTAACCTTCCCGGATCTGAATTCTTCTCCCCTCGGCGGTGAAGATTTTCAGACCAACCTGATCATGCCCGAACCAACTGCGTTCCTGAGCAGGAAGCTTCCCGCATGCTCGATCATTCGTCCTACCGCAACTAAAGGCGCAGCGATGGGCGCATTGAAGGCTCTAACGGCGGACGGCCTCTTCATCGGCCAGTCGAAGGACTTCTTCAAGTTCATGCGAACGCTGGCCATCGAGGCCGATCTGGCGTTGCGCCAGTAGCGGTAATCAACAAACTGCGGCGCCATGATGGAATAAACCACCGTGGCGCCGATTATTCCATCAGCGGTTTGGGCTTTTCAACCGCGCACTTGGGACCAGCCACAAGGAGCATTCAATGTTTGAAGGACTATTTGAACCCACGCATCTATTGGTGATATTCGGGATTGCACTGCTCGTGTTCGGGCCAAAAAAGCTTCCCGAACTCGGCAAGGGAATTGGCGATGGGATTCGCGGTTTCAAGTCCGCAATGAAGGATGTTAGCGATACCAGGGAAACATCGCAAATCGAAAAAGAAAGCTAAACACTGGCCCCGCTCTACGCCGGCTCCAACTCAATCTTCTTCGCGTCTTTGTCGAGCCGGGCAATCCGGAATTTGCGGATTTCACCGCTGCGAGCGGCTTCGGGCTTGGCTTCGGCCGCCGGGGCGCCGCTCTTCCAGCGTGCCTGCAACATCGATCCTAGCGAGGAGAGATCGGCCTTCGCGGATGACGCAGCGGCCGGCACGGTCTCAGCCTGGGCGGGCTTCTTCACGTTCATGCGACACGCGGCCACGACTCCTTCGCCAAGTTCCACCTTCGCCTGCTCGCCGGTGACCTCAACCAGGCGGCCCGTAACCACATCGCCGACCTTGTGCTCGACAATGTACTCGTCCAGCCCGGACGGCACCAGCTGTTTCATGCTCAGCCGCAGGTTGCGTTTCTCAAGGTCGATGGCGAGCACTTGCGCCTTGACGACCTGTCCTACCCGCAAGACTTCCTGCGGATGATTGATCCGTTTCTCCGCACTGATTTCGCTGATGTGGATCATTCCCTCGGCGCCTTCGGCAATCTGCACGAACGCGCCAAACTTGGTGATGTTGGTCACGGGACCCTCGACCACTGAGCCGGGCGCGAGTTTCCGGGCGATCTCCGCCCACGGATCTCCCAGCGCCTGCTTCAGGCCCAGCGCGATGCGGCGCTCAGCCGGGTTGATTCCCAGAATCACCGCTTCAACGGTCTCGCCCGGCTTTACGACGTCGCTGGCAGTCCGCACACGTTTCGCCCACGACATCTCCGAGATGTGGATCAGCCCTTCGATTCCGGGCTCCAGTTCCACAAACGCGCCGAAGTCCATCACGCGTGTTACCGTGCCCCGCACCCGTTCCCCGACCGTGTACTTGCCAGGAACCACGTCCCAGGGATGCGCTTGAAGCTGTTTCGTGCTGAGAGAAATACGTCGCTTGTCCGGATCGATCTTCAGGACTCGCGCCTCGACCTCATCGCCTACTGAGAGGACGTCCGACGGCTTGTTGACGCGCTGCCACGAAATTTCTCCGACGTGCAGCAGACCATCGACACCGCCGATATCGACGAACGCGCCGTAGTCCGCCAGGCTGCGAACCGTGCCCCGCACGGTGTCTCCTTCGCTGAGTTCTGAAAACCGGCGCTGCTTGGCTGCGCTTTCTTCTTCTTCCGCAATCACGCGGCGATCGACGACGACATCTTCTTCCGTGACATCGAGCTTGGTGATGCGACAGCGAATTTCCTGTCCTACCAGCTTCTCCATCTCGGCGGCTTCGCGTGTTCCGGTGCGTGATGCAGGCATGAACGCGCGCACCCCCACATCCACGGTCACGCCGCCCTTGACCACGCCGGTCACCGTGCCGACGATCGTTGTCTTCTCGTTGAATGCCTTTTCGAGAGAATCCCAGTCCGCGGGACGCGTGACCTTTCCACGAGTGAGTTCGTAGTAGCCCTCTGGGTTGCGTCCCTTGACCGAAATCAGCAGCTTGTCGCCTGGCTTGGGCTGCTCGCGATCATTCTCGAACGCCGTGAGCAAAATGATTCCTTCGCTCTTGTAACCGATATCGACGAGTACGGAATCTGCGGTCAGGGCAACGACCGTGCCTTCGCGTGGATTGGAGGAATCCCCTGGCTTGCGGGAATGACTCTTCTCGTACTGCGAAAATGCGTCAGCAAATGATTCGGTGGACTCGGCGGCAATCTGGGCTTCTGGGACGTTGGGATCGGACATGGAAGGTGACAACCTTATGGGGTAATTGTCTCTTAAGATTAACACCGCACTCGGCTTTCCTGGGAAAGCCGCGCCTTCACCCTTTGAACACGGCGCCGGTCAACGCAACGAGTAGAAACAGAATCCCATCACCGATCACGATCATGGACCCGAGCCAGATGACAGCCACCGTCCGCTCTTTGTCCGCGGTTGGAAGCGTGATACCCACCGTCTTATGCAGTACCGTGACCGCCCCGCTGAACACCTTCGAAGGCAGTATCCCGCTCCCGATCCCCAGGGCGAACAGGACCATCACGACATTGATGGTTAAGATGAGGAAAAACATGCAGGACCTAATCTCCCACGGCTCGAAGCGCTTAAATCGTAGCATCTCCGGAGGCGGGTCCCTCGCCTTGACACCCTGATTTCAGGCCTTTATTCTTAAGTATTGCTCCCTGCGAGACTTACGTCTCTGTACGCACTTCCGCAGGCCTTTGCGGTATGGAGTGGGGGCGGCGGAGGGTCCGATGTTCATCGAAATCAAGGACTTGGAGACGAACCCGATCGATTTCCGGGAAGACTATAAGCCCGGCGCGATCGACTTCGGACCCGAGTTACGGCAACATTCGAATCTGCACGCCGAGGGACGGGCCGACCTGGTCGAGGAGCATCACGGCAAGCACCAGATCATTCAGGACATTCGACTCCGGGGCAAGCTGGACACGAGCGTCGAAGCCGATTGCGCCCGCTGCGTGGAGCCGGTAATTCACCAGTTGAACCGGGAGTTTGACCTGCTGTACCGGCCGCTGGGTTCAGACGCTGGCCGGGACGAGCTATCGGTAACGGACGCGGAAGCGGAGATCGGTTACTACTCGGGCGAAGGATTGCTGCTCGAAGACGCGGTCCGCGAGCAAGTGCTGCTGGCGCTGCCCCTGAAGATGATCTGCCGCGAGGATTGCAAAGGCCTCTGTCCGCAGTGTGGCCAGAATTTTAACGAGGGCGCTTGCGCCTGTGTGCCGCCGATGCAGGATCTGCGCTGGTCGGCGCTCAAGGAAATACGGGATAAACTGAATCAATAAAGCAGTTCTCAGTTCCCAGTTCCCAGTTCTCAGAAAAGTCAAATTTTCGATGAGAACTCGAGCTACTGAGAACCGAGAACTGAGAACTGAGAACTTTTACCAATGCCAAATCCAAAACGCCGACATTCTCAAAAGCGCACCTCGACTCGCCGCGCTCACGACGCTCTCTCCACGCATTCTTTGTCCGAGTGCCCGAACTGTCACGAGCGGAAGATGCCGCATCGCGCCTGCGCGAAGTGCGGATACTACAAGGGCCGCGAAGTCCTCGAGGTTAAAGAGAAGTCCTAGTTTTCTCCTTCAATGCTTAGCGCACTATGCCTAGCGTAATCGCTCTGGATGCGATGGGGTCCGACAAGGCGCCGAAGCCTGAGATTGAAGGCGCCTTGCAGGCTGCACGCCATCACGGAGCGCGCGTGCTTTTGGTCGGTCCCGAGCAATCCCTTAAGGCGGAACTGGCGCGCTATCCCGGCGCGCGGCGGCTTGCCATCGACGTAGTCCACGCCAGTGAAGCCATCACCATGGACGATAAGGTGGAAGCCATTCGCGCCAAGCGTGACTCTTCGATCCGCGTCGGCCTGCGACTGGTGCGCGACGGCAAAGCCAATGGCTTCGTCACCGCCGGCAACACCGGCGCCGCCATGGCCACGGCCCGCATGGTGCTCGGAACTTTGCCCGGCGTCGATCGTCCCGCGCTCGCGGCCGCGTTTCCCACCGTGTTGAATACTGCCGCTGTTTTGATCGACGTAGGCGCTAATGTGGATTGCGAGCCTCATAATCTCGAGCAGTTCGCGGTCATGGGAGACATTTACTGCCGCGCGATCTTCGGCAAGAAGCGCCCGCGCGTGGGACTGCTCTCCATCGGTGAAGAAGAATCCAAGGGCAACGAACTGACGCGCGAGGCGTTCAAGCTGTTGAAGCAATTGCCGCTGAATTTCATCGGCAACGTGGAAGGCCGCGACCTTTATAACGGCGAAGTCGACCTGATCGTCGCCGATGGGTTTGTCGGCAACGTGGCTCTGAAAAGCTCCGAAGGCGTCGCACGACTGGTGCGTGCGGTTCTGAAAGAAACCCTGAAGAGTACGATCACGCGGCAAGTGGGCGCGCTGCTCTCGCGCAACGCGTTTACGGATTTCAAGAAGCGCCTCGATCACACCGAGTACGGCGGAGCGCCTCTGTTGGGCGTAAAAGGCGTGTGCATCATCACGCACGGATCGTCGAACACCAACGCGATCAAGAACGCGATCCGCGTGGCCGCGGAGTTCGCCGAAGGCCAGGTGAATGAAACCATCGCGCGCGAGTTGGCGGGATTGCACGCTACGCTTCCATAGCACTTAGCTTTCTCTGCGCCCTTCGCGGTTAAGAGCTCTTCGGCCGCCTATACCAAGACTTTAACCGCCAAGGACGCGAAGAGAATCTGGAAGGGTTAGTCCGAAACCGTATCTGAAACTATGACCAAATCGACCATCGCGCTCCTGTTTCCCGGACAAGGCTCGCAGTCCGTCGGGATGGGCAAAGAACTGGCCGCGAACTATCCAGTCGCACGCCAGACCTTCGAGGAAGCTGACGACGCGCTTCGCTATAAGCTTTCGCAACTCTGCTTTGACGGCCCTGAAGAAAAGCTGAAACTCACCGAGATCACACAGCCCGCGATTCTGACCGCGTCGATCGCAGCTTATCGGGTTTTGATCGAACGGGGCCCAAAGCCGGCTTTCGTCGCCGGACACAGTCTCGGCGAATACTCCGCGCACGTTGCTGCCGGCACGCTGAAGTTTACAGACGCAGTCCGCGCCGTGCGTAACCGCGGACAGTACATGCAGGAAGCAGTTCCGGTCGGGGTGGGCGCGATGGCCGCCATCCTCGGCCTGCCCCTCGACCAGGTCGTGGAAATCTGCCGCGAATCTGCGCGCGAACAAGTCTGCCAACCTGCGAACCTCAATTCGCCCGAGCAGGTGGTCATTTCAGGACACGCCCACGCTGTCGCCCACGCCATCAAACTTGCCATCGACCGCGGCGCGAAGAAGGCCGTGAGCCTTCCCGTCAGCGCACCCTTCCATTGCACGCTGATGCAACCCGCGCAAGACCGTATGGCCAGCGATCTGAAGGCGGTGAATTTTCAGAATCCAGCATGCCCCGTGATCTGCAACGTGGACGCAGCCCCCGTCACTGAAGCTGCGCCCGCTCGCGATGCGCTGATTCGACAGGTGACCGGCGCGGTAAAGTGGGACCCGTCGATCCGCCTGTTGATCGGCAAGGGCGTTAACCTTTTTGTCGAGGTAGGTCCAGGAAAAGTGCTGTGGGGACTGATGCGGCAGATTGACCGCTCAAAAACCTGCCTCACGGTTGGCGACGAAGCATCTCTTCAGAAAACGCTGTCACAGTTCTCGGACACGTCGAACTGAAACTCGCCGCCGCTTCTCACCTAGTACGGATAGATGGTCAGGGTGCCATCCGACTTCTGCACGAATATGCGGGCGCGATCAGCCCGGTCGTTGACGATCACCTCCACCAGCACTCCGCCCTTGGTGGAAACCGGGCAGCCAATCAAACGTAAGAGCACGGGACAATCGATGCGATGGCTCTTGACCAATCCCCACTCGCCGCCGGGGCCCCAATCGCGATAGAAATCCGAATAAGTGTACTGGGAGTACTTCTGCGCATGCTGCCGCCAGTCGGGATCGTGGAAGTAGATGCCATAGGCGTCTTCGTAGTTCTGCTTCTGGAGCGCCGAGAAGAAGCGGCTCACGGCGTGTTCCTCCGGCCAGTTCCGGTACATCCAGCCGAGTAAGGCGAGAACCAGCACGCTCACCACGGTTAAAAAGACTCTAACCTTGCGGCGTTTCTCCTTCGCGGGATCGAACTGCTGAGCGTCGAGCAGGGTCATGGTCTAAGCATATCGGATTCCGGAGCCCCTGAAAAAGTTCCCGCTGCCCTTTAAAGCCCGCTTATTGTTCTGCCGATAAGAGAGAACACGGTAGCCTTGCGCCACAGGGGGCCGTCGAACCGGTGGGGACAAGAGGCAGGGCACACTTCATGACGGCACACACCGAGGCAGCCACCTCATCTCGCGATCTGGAATGGCGGCCACTGCTTACCCTGGCGGCGCAGGAAGTGTTCGAGATTATGCTTGGCAGTTTCCTGAGGACGGCGGAGACCGCGGATGTTCCGCGTGGGGAGAATTTTACGGCCATGGTAGGGTTGGCCGGTTCGCTTCGGGGTGTCGTCATTTTTTCTTGCGAAGCAACTTCGGCCGAGAAGATTGCAGCCACGATGCTGGGGCTCAGTGTCACCTGTACCGAAGACCAGGTTTGTGATGCGATCGGAGAAATCTGCAACATGGTCGCCGGAAATTTTAAGAACAAGCTTACCGGCCTCGACAAACCCTGCGTCTTAAGCGTGCCTGCCGTAGTGGCAGGAAATTCCTATCGCTTTCGTACCATGGCCGGTGACGAGTCGATACAAACCATTCTCTTGCTGGACGGATCCCCTCTGGTTGTTCGGCTCGACATCCACAACTAGTGAGCATTCCGGGCCGGAAAACTTTGCCGGAACGGCCGCGAGTATCCAGCAATCTTTGCCGTCACACTCAAGAGCCAGCCTTCCATTCTCTCCTCGTACCCGCCAAGCTCAGGTATTGCAAGTCACGTGATCCGGAAGAACGTAGCGCGAGCTACGTGGCACTGGGCGTGCTTCTGACAAAGCGGTATCCAGCAAACCAGTATCTGGCAAACCAGGAGACTCACTTTGGACAGCGGATTCTATGCAGCCTGCGCCGGGTTTCGAGCGCAGAGTCAGGCACTCGAAGTGGCCGCCCATAACCTCGCCAACCTGAATACCACTGGATTCCGTGGCCAGCAAACGACATTTCAGAGTCTGGTGGCCAGCGCTCGTCCCACCTTGGCGAATGTCCTGAATGTGGCGACCAACAATTTTGGAGTGCTCGAAGGCACTCATCTCGATCTCAAGTCTGGAAGCTTGCAGGCCACCGGCAATCCCCTTGATGTGGGGATTGAGGGCAGCGGGTTCTTTGCCGTCCAAACCGCGCAAGGGACGCGCTATACGCGCAACGGTAATTTCCGTGTCTCGCGGGCGGGCGAATTGACCACAGCCAACGGGGACCCCGTGCTGGGCGACAACGGAGTGATCCGTGTTCCGGCGGGCGCCGTCTCTGTGAGTTCGGATGGAACGATTTCGGTGAACAGCGCGGTAGCCGGGAAAATCAAACTGGTCGATTTTGCTCCCGGCGCAAAACTGGTGTCCGAAGGCAACGCCATGGTGAGTGCGCCAAGTGAGAGTGTGCAACCGGCACAGTCGGTATCCGTGCGGCAGGGAACGTTGGAATCCTCCAACGTCAATGCCATCGACGGAGTGATGATGCTGATGACCGTGCAACGCGAAGCCGAGATGATGCAGCGCGCGCTGACTTTGTTTCACACCGAGTTCAACCGCATCGCGGCCAACGATCTGCCGCACGTATAGGGCTCGCATGTTTTGCTTTTGAAATGCAGGAGGATGAATGATCCGGTCTCTCTACACCGCATCGAGTGGCATGCAGGCGCAGCAGTTCAATCTGGACACGATCGCCAACAACCTGGCGAACTCGAGCACGGCCGGCTTCCGGCGGCGCCGCCTGCAGTTCCAGGACCTCATCTACCAGAACCTGGTCATGCCGGGGACGGCGGCGACCCAGCAAACCACCGTCGCAGCGGGCCTGCAGATCGGTCTTGGCACCCGCTCCGCCGCGTCAGAGATTATCCAGCTGCAGGGCGATATGACCGCGACCGGTAATCCTCTAGACCTCGCCATCGAAGGGCAGGGGTTTTTTCAGGTCACACTGCCGAGCGGCGATATTGGATACACCCGCAGCGGAACGTTTCATCTCGACGCGCAAGGCAATGTCGTCACTGCCGATGGAAATCCAATGGAACCTGCGATCACAGTTCCACAAGGAGCCACTTCGATCACCATCGGCTCCGACGGCACAGTTTCCGCTACGCTCGTAGGCCAGTCAGCAGCACAGCAGGTAGGAACCATTCAGCTCGCCATCTTCGCCAATCCGGGCGGACTGAACAGCATCGGCAAGAATCTGTTTCTGACGACGACAGCTTCCGGCGATCCCACTGTCGGCACGCCCGGCGGCACAGACGGGATCGGAGAAATTCAGCAGGGCTATCTGGAAGGCTCCAACGTAAGCGTGGTCGATGAATTTATCCAGATGATCGTGGCCCAGCGTTCCTATGAAGCGAACTCGCGAGTCGTAAAAGCCGCGGATGAAATGTTCCAGGACGTCAACAATCTCGGAAGGTAGAGGCAGACCATGAAGATGATCCACACCCTCGTACGTTACAGTCCGGTTGCCAGATTCTTCGCCCGTGGAATCTTCCGCCTGGCGCGGCTCCCGTTTGTTGCAGGAATTTTTATCGTGTTCGCGTTGACCCCGTACGCCTGGGGACAGGTCTCACGTCCCGTGCTCACACCCGTAACGCGCGACGAAGTATGGCAGGCCGTCACTGGAGAACTGCGCCAGCGCGGCGTCCGCGAAGAGCAGTTGTTGCAGGTCGACGAAATCGATCTTCCAGCGGCTGTTCCCGCCGCTGCGAGTCGGACGCTGCGCGTTTCGATGGTCTGCTGGGACGCCGATCTGGAACGCGCTCAGTTCCAACTGGAGTGCCGCCAGCCCGGACAATGCGTTCCTTTTCTCGCTTACGCCGATGCGGCGCGGTCGACCGCCATGGGTTCCCAGAAAATCGCAGGCAGCGCCTGCCGTTCGGGTTCCCGGCCCCGGAACATCGCAACGACAGGGCACAAAGACATGATTCGCGTCGGGGATCGGGCGACCGTCGTGTTTCGTGGAAGCCGGCTGAACCTGACCGCGGCCGTAACCTGTCTTGAGCGCGGAACCGAAGGCGCGATCGTCCGCGTGCGCAATGAAGACGGACAAGTGTTTCGCGCGCGAGTTTCGGCTCCCGCGCGTCTTGAAGCCCTTACGCCGTAGCTCAGAAGAGGTCTTGCGGAGCAAATGTGGAGAACACCATGAGGATTATTTTCTGTTGTTTGCTTCTGGCGAACGCAGTCTGGCTGAATGCCTCGCGCCACAAGGCGCCGGAAAACAACCTGGCCAACTATCTCGCGCACGTGCAGTCGGCCGAGGCCCCGGCACAGGCCGCTACGCTGGGCAGCCTGTGGATCGACAACGGACGCATGGCGTCGCTCACCACCGACTACAAAGCGCGCGCAGCCGGCGATCTCATTACCGTACTTGTCGTGCATGACCTGAGTTCCACCAACACGGGAGACGTCACCACTGGTCGCACGTTCACAGCCAGCTCTGGAATTGACTCGCTGCCCGGACGACTCAAGACTTCCGGAATCGCCAACCTGTTCGGCCTTCATTCCGCTGAAACCCTGGCAGGAAAGGGCGCAGCAAATTCCACTTCGAAACTCCGCACCAGCCTTGCGGGACGGGTGGTCGCCGTCCTGCCCAGCGGCAATCTCGTGATCGAAGCCGAGCGATCCATCGTGATGAACAACGAGCACCAGAACGTGATCGTGCGCGGAGTCGTGCGCCCCGGCGATGTCAGTTCCGACAATACTATCGTTTCGAACCTGCTTGGCAATCTGGAACTGGAAATCAAGGGCAAGGGCGTAATTTCGGATGGTACGCGGCCACCAGTTTCCATTTTGCGCGCGATCCTGCGCATTCTGAATTTCTAGGAGCACTATGAAAGTCGTACTCAGACGAAATCGCGCGGCGCAACTGCTGGTGACATTGCTCGGGATGATTTTCTTGCCGCCGGCTGGTCGGGCCGCCACTCCCGAGCCCGTGCAGATCAAAATTCGCGATCTCGCGGCGATCGAAGGCGTGCGCGAAAATCCGTTGATAGGCTACGGCATGATCGTCGGACTGAACGGCACGGGCGACAAGCAGCAGACCGTATTCGCCGTCCAGACCCTCGCGGGAATCATGCAGCGCATGGGCGTACAGATTCCGGCGAACGCCGTGCGCGTGAAGAATATCGCATCGGTCTTTGTCACCGCGAACCTGCCGCCCTTTGCGCGGCCGGGCACGCCGGTCGACGTCACCGTCGCCTCCATCGGCGACGCCAAGAGTCTGGAAGGCGGCATGCTTCTGCTCACCGCGCTCTACGGCGCCGATGGACAGGTTTACGCCGCGGCCCAGGGGCCTTTAGCTGTTGGTGGCTACTCAGTCGGCGGTTCCGGCAACGGCAAGCAGGTGAATCACCCCACCGTCGGTCGCATTCCCGCCGGCGGCCGCGTGGAACGCGTTTCGCCCTTCACGTTCGATCGTCTGCAACCACTCAACCTGGTTCTACGCGAGCCGGACTTCACCACCGCCGGCGAAATCAGCGATGCCATCAATCTTGCTTTCGGACACAACGTCGCAGTCGCGCGGGACGGTGGCCGGGTCGAGATCAATCCCGGCGATACCGGCATTCCCAACCTGACCAACGTGATGGCGAAGATTGAAAACCTCACCGTGATCGTCCACCGTCGAGCCCGCGTGGTCGTCAACGAACGCACCGGCACAGTCGTCATGGGACAGGACGTTCGACTGGGTGCCGTCTCGATTCTTCACGGCGGATTCTCCGTTCAGATCACGACGGAACTCCAGGTCTCGCAACCCGAGCCGCTCTCGCAGGGCAAGACCACGGTCGTCGGACAGCAGGATGTGCAAGCCAAAGAAGCTCCCGTTCGCCGCGTGGAAATAACCGAAGGCGCAAAGGTCGAACAACTCGTCAACGGATTGCAAAATATGGGCGCGACTGCCCGCGACGTAATCTCGATCCTCCAGGCCATCAAAGCAGCCGGAGCGCTCGACGCCGATCTGGAGGTCATCTGATGAATCTCCCGCTGACGTTGGACCCATCGAACCTGCCCCCGTCCATGCCCGCAGGAAAGGCGAAAGCAATCAAGGCGGCGCAGGATTTCGAGGCCGTATTGCTGACCTCGGTGCTGGACGCATTGCAAAAGAGCTTCGCCGACAGCTCGTCCGACGCGCCCGCCGGCAGCGACAATTATGGTGCCATGGGCATCCAGTCGCTGGCTTCCACGATCTCAGCGAATGGCGGCATCGGCATCGCGCGCATGATTCTGCGCCAGTGGCACCAAACGAAAGTACCCGAATTGAGCGGGCGCGAGGTGACTTCCGCAACCTAAAGCATGGGAAGCGTTTGCCGATCCCTCCCTTAGCCTTACGTGCCTGTAAGTACGCCGGGGCATTAAGGTTTGCCAAGAATCTGCCGATGAATCAGCAGAAGGGGATCGGTGAGCAACATGAGAGTGGATCTTAAGAATTATGGAACGGAGTCGGTGGAGACGAGCAAGCCAGAACGGGCGCGTCCTGCTCCATCACCCATTGAGCACGCTAGTGAAACAGCAGTGCCGGACCAGACCAATTTTTCGTTCAGCCATAACCGGGTGCGGGCGCTCACGACTCAGGTGCTGGCGCAACCGGAAGTCCGGCAGCAACGTGTGGATTTGCTGCGGCAAGCGCTCGGCAAAGGGGAGTACTCGGTCAGCGATACGCAGATTGCCGACGCCATCATCGCCGATGTGACCGGCAGCAGCGCGGATCAGGCGACGGGGTAAACCGTGGATCCAATCGCCACAAACCGGCTGGATCCGGCGATGCGCATCACAGACCGACGCGGCGCTGAGCAGGAATCTCTTCCGCGCCGCCGGCGGCCAGCACCCGAAAAGAAGCCGGCTGCCGAAGAGAGTACGGAACCGAATACGCATCAGCTTGACGACTTGGCATGATATGGAAGCACTCTCAACCTCGCCTGCCGACCTCCTCTCGACCCGGCTCCTGTTATTGCGCGACCTGGCTCACAGTCTGGAACTCAGCCAGGTTGCGCTCACCAGAAATGACGCGGAAATGATCGCGCGAGGCGCTGCCCGTCAGGCGGAATTGTGCCGGCAGTGGAGCCTGCTCGAAGACCAACTCCGCCACCTGGCATCCGAGAAGGCGCCGCCTTCGCTGGTGTCCCTTGCGAGCGTCCATGGCTCATCTGAGATTGAAAAAGAATTTCTTGTTCTCACGGCACGCATCCGCCACCTGACACGCGTGCACTGCTCTCTGCTTCGTCATTTGCAGCGTAGTCTCGCGATCGTGGCGCACGTTGCGGCGAGCTGTGCTCCCACGTACACGCCGGCCCCGCACGCGCTGCGCATCGACCCTCGTCCCCAGGCAGGAGGCTAGTTATGTCCGGACTCAGTGGCTCCCTGTCCATCGCCTTGAGCTCCCTGCTCGTCAGCCAACAGGAACTGGAGACGTCCGCTAACAACGTCGCGAATGCCAACACGCCCGGTTTTTCCCGCCAGCGGCCCGACCTGGTTCCCGGCGATCCAGTAGAGATCGGGAACCTGAGTATCGGAAGCGGAGTGGACTTGCAAAAAGTCGAGAGCCTCCGCGACCCGATTCTCGGTATCCAGCAGGAGACCCAGAACCAGGGTCGCGTGGACACCACGCTGGGAGCGCTCCAGCAACTTCAAGTCGGATTCAGCGGTACCGATTCCGGCATCGGCGATTCCATCACCAAATTCTTTGACAGCCTTCAGCAACTCTCCACCGATCCAACCAACCTCTCGTTGCGGCAGGCCGTGCTGACCGCCGCCGGAAATCTTGCCACCGGATTCAACACCGAGGCGCACAGTCTGCAGGCGCAGCGCAGCAACCTCGATCTGAACGTCGTACAGACCGTCAATCAGGTCAACACGCTGACCACGCAGATCGCCGGCCTCAACAAGCAGATCGCATCCCTCGAAAATGTGCATGAGGATGCCGGCATTTTTGTCGATCAGCGCAATGAAGCCATCCGGCATCTTTCCAGCCTGGTCGACGTCTCGGTTACCAAAACCGAAAGCAGCATTACGCTCACGACTTCCAACGGCACCGCGCTGGTCGCAGGCGATCAGAGTTTCCAGCTCACAACGCAGGTCGGCACTCCCGGCGTTCACCAGGTCTTCGCCGGTACGGTGGATATCACGGGAGCGATCACGTCCGGAAAGTTGGGCGGGTTGCTGAACTTGCGCGACACGACGATCCCCGGCTTCCTCAACAACCTTGACCAGCTCGCCGCCAGCCTGGCGAACGCTCTGAACACGGCCAACCGGGCGGGTTTTGACCTCAACGGAGCCGCCGGCACCGACATCTTTGTTCCTCCCGCAGCGGGCGGCCCCGGCGCTGCCGCTTCGCTTGCCGTGGCGATCACCGATCCAGCATTGATCGCGGCCAGTTCCGACGGAACTGCGGGCAGCAACGGAAACCTGGCCGTCCTCTCGGCTGTCCACGATCAGGCAATCGTGAACGGACAGAAGCCGCTCGATTTCTATTCGAGCCTGGTCTTCCAGGCCGGCAACAGCACCGCCCACGCTTCCGCGGATTCCGAGGCCTCGGCGCTCGTCTTATCCCAGCTTGGAGACCAGCGGGCCTCCATTTCCGGTGTTTCTCTTGACGAGGAAGCTTCGAACATCATCAAGTACCAGGCCGCCTACCAGGCTTCCGCGCGAATCGTGACGACGGTCAGCACCCTGCTCGATCTTGCCGTCAATCTGGGGAAGGACTAGACATTCATGCGCGTCAATCCAAACCCAACGTCCGACTTGCTCGCGGCACTCAATCTGACGCGGCAAACCACGCAGGACGCGCTGCTGCAACTGGCCAGTGGACGCAGAGTGAATCAGCCATCCGACGACCCTGCTGCCGCCGCCGTGCTGGTCGACAATCACGATCAGACCACTTTTACCAATCGCTATGTGCAGACACTGAGTTCCATCACCGGCCAGTTCCAGACGGCCGACTCCGCGATCAGTTCCGTGATTTCCTCTCTGACGCAAGCCATTACGCTCGGCGTGGAAGCAGCGAACGGACCGCTCTCCGATGCCGACCGCGCAGCCATCGCCACAGAACTGACGGGAATTCGCGACCAGCTGGTTTCGCTCGGCAACACCTCGTTCGAGGGCACTCCGCTGTTCGCGGGGACCAACACCGGCTCGCCACCATACGTGCTCGATAACACGGTGCCCTCCGGTGTCCGCTACGACGGCAACGACAACATCAACCACGTTCAAATCGGGGACGGCTACACCCTCGCGTCCAACAAACCAGGCTCGCAACTCTTCACCGCCGCCGGCCACGACGTGTTCCAGGCCATCACCGGCTTGATCACGGCAGTGCAGTCCAACACCGGAATCGACACGGCCGTCAACACAGTCCGCGATTCGTTTGACTACATTTCGACGCAACGCGTCTTCTACGGCAACACTCTGAATCAGGCGCAGACGCAGACGACCAATCTCGGTAACGTCAAAGTGCAGCTCGCCCAGCAGGAAAACACACTGGCATCCGCCGACATCGAATCGGCCGCCAGCCGCCTCGTTAATTCCCAAGCCGCAACCAATGCCACCCTCTCCGCCATCGGAAAGATTTCGCAGCTGAGTCTGTTTGATTTTCTGAAGTAATGAGAGTGCAGCGGGAGGCGATTTCGGTTGTGCCCCATGGGCTATGCAGCTTGCGGGAAAACTCCGATTTTGGGTGGCGCAGCGGTTCACCATTGCGATGAATCGTTTTGTTTTGACCTGGGCTTTAGCCCCAGCGGTACACGCCGCAGACTTTTTCAGCAAACTCTTTAGCCCCCGGCGCTGTCGTCGATTGGAAACATTCGCTTCCAAGCTCCAAACACGTGCGCTGGCAGTTCCTGATCCATCGCCTTCCCCTTGAACCCCAAATCGTGCCCCGCGCCTTCGACTGCCATGAGTTCCTTGCGCGCAGGAATCAGTTGCAGGGCAGCTTCCATTTCCTCAACAGTTCCAAACGGATCCCGCGTGCCATGCACAAACAGGCTCGCCGTTCGCAAATCCGGCAGATGTTGGGTCCGCAGCTGCTCGGGCTTACGCGGCGGGTGCAGCGGATAGGAGAGCAACAAAAGCCCCGCGACGAGATCCGGTTCTTCGGCGGAGAGCATGGTCGATTGTCGTCCTCCGTAAGAATGGCCACCGAGGACGATTCTCCCAGCCGCCAGTTTTCGCATTGCAACCACCGCATTGCGCAGTCCGTCGCGATCTCTTGCGGCTTTGCCGGGAAAGGGCGGTCCAGTCGGACGGTCCTGACGGAACGGCAGATCGCACCGGAGCACAGTGTAGTTCTGCTCCGCAAATGTTTCCGCTAGCGCGAGGAGAAGTGGAGCATTGTAGTTGGACCCGGCGCCATGGCTGAGGATGAGCACGTCGCCGTTCGGATTCGCAGGCGAATGGAGAAAACCGCGAACGGCAGGAGAAGAGGTGGCGTCAGTAAAGGCTGCGGAGGATTGTTTCTGAGTCATACTCGTACCGACGGCGAGGCAGACCGCACTTCCTACTTAAGAATCGTCACTACTTTCCGGATCGCGGCCGCTTCTTCGTTTTCCCTGGCGGAGTCCGCTCGCTTTCTCCCACCGTGTGCAAACGCATGAAGTTCGTCGCGCCGGAAGTAAGCCGCGTCCCTGCGACCAGTCCGAGCACGTCTCCCTTGCGGATGATTCCCCTCGGCAACAGTTCTCTCTCCGCGGTCTTCACCATGTCTTCGGCGGAATTCCATTGCATCTTGTGAATGGGCGTTACGCCCCAGAGCGAGTTCATGCGGTTGCACACTTCCGGCTTCCGGCTGAACGCATAAATACACGCCTTCGGGCGGTGTTTGGAGAGCATGCGCGCCGTATTGCCGCTTTCGGTGAAAACCGCAATCGCTCCCATATGCAATTCTTCCGCAGCATGAGCGATCGATTCGCAAATCGTTTCTGCCACCGAGTAGGTCTGGTTTTCCCGCCGTCGCCGGGGCGCCTGCGGCAACTGTGCCATGCTCGCTTCCGCTTCGAGAATAATGCGCGCCATCATGGCGACAGTTTCGCGCGGATATTCGCCGCTGGCGGTTTCTCCGGAAAGCATGACCACATCCGTGCCGTCGAAAACTGCGTTCGCGACGTCGCTGGCTTCGGCCCGCGTCGGGCGCGGACTATGCGTCATCGACTCCAGCATCTGTGTGGCTGTAATTACCGGCTTGCGCCAGACGCTGGCCCGCTGGATCACGCGTTTCTGAATCACCGGCACCTGCTCGGGCGGCAATTCGACTCCCAGGTCTCCGCGGGCGATCATCACCGCATTGGCAATTTCGAGTATCTCTTCCAGGCGTTCAATCGCCTGCGGCTTTTCCAACTTGGCAATGATCGGCACGGACTTCCCATACTTCCGCATCAATTCCTTGGCCAAGCGGATATCATCCGCCGATCGCACGAATGACAACGCCACCGCGTCGACGCCCTGTTGCAATCCAAACTTGAGATCGACCTTGTCCTTCTCCGTGAGCGCCGGAATCGAAAGAGCGACGCCCGGCAGATTGATGCCCTGCTGTTCGGCGAGCAATCCGCCATTCACGATTTCACATTCCACATCGTTGCCGCGGATGGCAATGACCTTCAACTCAATGCGTCCATCGGAGAGCAACACCCGCGCGCCGGGCTCGACCTCTCGCGCCAGGCCAGGAAAATCCGTCGAGAGCAGGGACGCGGTCCCGGCCACTTCGCGAGGCGTGATGGTCAGGCGGGCGCCGGATTCGAGCATGACCTTTTCGCCGCCCTTCAGTCGTCCGGTGCGTATCTTGGGACCTTGCAGGTCCTGAAGAATACAAATCGTTCGCTTCAGCCGGCGCGCCGCAGTGCGCAACCGCTTGATCCGGCGAGCGTGCTCGGCGTGCGTGCCATGGGAAAAATTCAGGCGCGCCACGTCCATGCCGATCAGCATCAGGTCACGGATGCAGGCCTCTGAATCCGAAGCCGGACCAATCGTGCAGATGATTTTTGCGCGACGAGAACGCGGAGCAGCCGCCTCGGAAACCGGGACTGCGGGTAAAACACCAGCCACGAGATCGGGCTTACGTGAATCCAAGCGGGCAGATTCCTTTGCAGTGAATTCAAGACCAATTGTGCTCTGTGAATCTCTATAATCTCACAGTCATTGATCGGGATCGTCAACCGGAGGGGTGATGCTTTTCGTAATCCCGCGCGGGAACAGCATGGCATTAAATTCAGAACCGATGAGAACAACCAGCGAAATCAGGTACATCCAGACCAATAGAGCGATGCTCACGCCCAGCGACCCGTAGATGATGCTGTAGTCGGCGTAACTCTGTAAGTACCATCCAAAAAGAGCGGTAGCTCCGAGCCACAGCCCCGTGGCCAGCACAGCGCCCGGAATCACGGTGTGCCAGGGCTGCGTGCGGGGTACGGCATTGTGGTAGATCAGCGCGATCACGGCAATACTGGTCAGGATCGCGATAGTCCATCGCATCAATACCCAAGCCACAAAAACGACCGGGCCGAGTTCATGGTCGATGTGAAACAGGATGCGCGTCTCGATCCGCGTACCAAACGCGACGAGAATGGTCGAGAAGGTCATCGGCAATCCCGCCATCAGGACCAAAGAGATGGCAATCAGCCGCTCCTTCGTCAGCCCCCAGGTCTTGGGCAGTTGGTAAGCGCGGCGGAACCCTTCCATCCAAGAGATGATCACGCCGGAAGCTGTCCAGATGGTAAGCAGGGAGGTGGAAATCAGAAGGCCCACTGGCCGATGGGTCGCTCCCTTAAGGTAAGCCAGCGCCGTGGTCGCGCCCGCCGGCAGGATCCGCCCGAGGGCGTAAGAAATTTCCCGCAGATAGACTTCGCCGCGGCGCATCGTGGCCAGCACGGACCCGAGAACCAGAAGCGCCGGGAAGAACGTGAGGATGGAAGAATAAGCGGAAGCCTTCGCGGTCGCGAACGCGTCGTGCTCAAAAGCCCGCCACACGGAAATCCGCAACAGGCGCCAGAATCGCCCCAGAGCCGGAGCCACGATCAGCTGGCCGGGAAAGGGCTCCGGCTTCGCTTTGCGATCCTCAGGCTCCAGCAGATGTTGTGGATTCACCGCAAATGCCATGGTTGTTCACAGATGTTCTTCACAAAGATAAGGGGCGACTTTTCGTCGCCCCCTGAGATCGTGAAAGCTCGGACTACTCCGCAGCGAGTTCTTCCGTTTCGCCTTCGTGACGCATGAGTTCGAGCGCACGCTCGGCCTCCTCGTAGGCTTGCGAGACTTCCTCCTGCACCTTTTGCGCAGCCTCTTCCATCTCAGGAGAGAGCCGCACGTTGCGATAGTACTCCATGCCGGTGCCGGCGGGAATCAGGCGTCCTACGATCACGTTTTCCTTCAGACCGCGCAGGTGGTCCACCGCGCCTTGAATCGAGGCTTCGGTGAGTACCCTGGTGGTCTCCTGGAACGACGCGGCCGAGATGAACGAATCGGTGGAGAGCGATGCCTTAGTGATGCCGAGCAGCAACGGACGCCCCGTGGCCGGCTTGCCGCCGTCGCGAATGACGCGTTCGTTTTCCTCGCGGAAGCGGAACTTGTCGACCTGCTGTTCGAGCAGGAACGTCGTGTCACCCACGTCCTCGACTTTCACCCAGCGCATCATCTGGCGCACGATGACTTCGATGTGCTTGTCGGAGATGTTCACGCCCTGGAGCCGGTAGACTTCCTGGATTTCGTTCACCAGGTAAGACTGTAGTTCCTTTTCTCCGAGTACGGCCAGGATGTCATGCGGGTTGAGTGGGCCGTCCATGAGTGGTTCGCCCGCCTTCACGCGCTCGCCTTCCTGCACATTGATGTGAACGCCGCGCGGTACGGAGTATTCCTTTTCCGTGCCGTTATCGGCGGCCACGTAAAGTTTGCGCTGGCCTTTCGAAACCTCACCGAACCGCACCACGCCGTCGATTTCGCTGATGACGGCCGTTTCGCGCGGCTTGCGGGCTTCGAACAATTCGACCACACGCGGCAGACCACCGGTGATGTCCTTGGTCTTGGTGGTTTCGCGCGGGATCTTCGCCAGCACGTCTCCCGGAAACACCGTGTCTCCGTCCTGCACCATCAAATGCGCGCGCGACGGCATGAGGTAGCGTTTGCTGGCCTTGCCCTTGATGACCAGGGCCGGCTGGCGCTTCTCATCCGGTGCGTCGGCAACAACGTGACGCGACAGGCCGGTGACTTCGTCCACTTCTTCGTGAAGCGTGACACCTTCCTGCAAGTCCTTGAACTGCGCCGTGCCGCCGATTTCCGTGAGGATCGCGAAGGTATACGGATCCCACTCGACCAGTACCTGCCCGAGTTGAACCTGATCGCCATCGTTCACCTTCAGCTTCGCGCCGTACACGACCGCATAGCGCTCGCGTTCGCGGTTCTTGTCGTCCACGATTGCGATCGAGCCCTGGCGGTTCATGACAACGAAGTCGCCGGTCTTCGATTTGACGGTCTGCAGTCCGATGAAGCGGACCGAGCCGTTGCTCTTCGCATCCAGCCGCGACTGTTCCGAAACTCGCGACGCCGTTCCACCGATGTGGAAGGTACGCATCGTGAGCTGCGTTCCCGGTTCGCCGATCGACTGCGCCGCAATGACGCCGGTTGCCTCGCCCAGTTCGACCAGGCGTCCCGATGCCAGGTTGCGTCCGTAGCACATAACACAGACGCCGCGCTTCGATTCGCACGTCAGCACCGAACGGATTTTCACCCGCTCGATCCCGGCTGCCTGAATCGCTCCGGCCAGTTCTTCGGTGATTTCCTGGTTGATGTCGACGATCACGTTACCGTCGTAGTCCTTGATCTTCTCGAGTGAAACGCGGCCAATGATGCGGTCGCGCAACGGCTCGATGATCTCGCCGGCTTCCACAATGCCGGAGACGAAGATGCCGTCCACGGTGCCGCAGTCGTACTCGCTGATGATTACGTCCTGCGCCACGTCAACCAGACGCCGCGTCAGATAGCCCGAGTCGGCGGTCTTGAGCGCCGTATCGGCCAGACCCTTGCGGGCGCCGTGCGTCGAGATGAAGTATTCCAACACCGTCAATCCCTCGCGGAAGTTAGCGGTAATCGGAGTCTCGATGATTTCGCCGGTCGGCTTCGCCATCAAACCGCGCATGCCGGAGAGCTGACGGATCTGCTGTTTCGATCCGCGAGCACCCGAGTCGGCCATGACGTAAATCGGGTTGAGCGCGCCTACTTTGTCGGCCTGCTGCATCTGGCCGAACATTTCGTCCGCAACTTTTTCGGTGATGGCCGACCAGATTTCAATGACCTTGTTGTAGCGTTCGCCGTTGGTGATGGCTCCGTCCAGATACTGCTGCTGAACGGCGATAACCTGCTTGTCGGCGTCGCGAACAAGGATCTTCTTGTTGTCCGGTATGACCATGTCGTCGATGCCGATCGAAAGACCTGCTCGGGTCGCATAACGGAACCCAAGCGACTTGATCTCGTCGAGCATCTTGACCGTGGTCTCAAGCCCAAACCGCAAGTAGGTGTAGTTCACCAACTGACCAATGCCCTTCTTCTTGAGCAGGCCGTTGATGTAAGGCATGCCCTCGGGCAAGTGATCGTTCAGAATCGCGCGTCCAACGGTCGTATTGAGGAACTCGCGCTCAGCGTGAATCGGCTCGGTGTGCGTTACGTCCTGATCGTCGTAGGCAGCGGTGAGGTCCATGACTTCGCCGGTGTAGCGCAGCCGAATCGGAGAGAGCGTTTCCACTTCGCCCATCTCAAGTGCGATCACCACTTCGTCAATGTTCGCGAAGGCGCGGCCTTCGCCCTTTGCCCCGGGCTTGCCTTTGGTCAGGTAATAGAGGCCAAGCACCATGTCCTGGGTGGGCACGGTGATGGGCTGTCCGGAGGCCGGCGACAGAATGTTGTGCGATGACAGCATCAATACGCTGGCTTCCACCTGCGCTTCCGGCGACAGCGGAATGTGAACCGCCATCTGATCGCCGTCGAAGTCGGCGTTGAACGCCGTGCAGACGAGCGGGTGAATCTTGATCGCCTTGCCTTCCACCAGCACCGGCTCAAACGCCTGGATGCCGAGACGGTGTAGTGTAGGAGCGCGGTTCAGCATGACGGGATGGTCTTTGATGACTTCTTCAAGAATGTCCCAGACAATCGCATCCTGCTGCTCGACCATTTCCTTGGCTTGCTTGATGGTGGTGCAGTGGCCCGTTTGCTCGAGCCGGTGATAGATGAACGGCTTGAACAATTCGAGCGCCATCTTCTTCGGCAAACCGCACTGGTGCAACTTGAGTTCGGGGCCGACCACAATGACCGAACGTCCCGAGTAGTCCACGCGCTTCCCGAGCAGGTTCTGGCGGAAGCGACCTTGCTTGCCTTTCAGCGTGTCGGACAACGACTTCAGCGGGCGATTGTTGGCGCCACGCAGAACCCGTCCACGGCGTCCGTTATCGAACAGCGCGTCCACCGCTTCCTGCAGCATGCGCTTTTCGTTGCGCACGATCACTTCAGGAGCGTGCAGATCCATCAGCTTCTTCAACCGGTTGTTACGGTTGATCACGCGACGGTACAGATCGTTCAAATCCGACGTGGCAAAGCGGCCGCCGTCCAGTGGAACCAGGGGACGAAGCTCTGGTGGAATCACCGGTATCACGTCGAGAATCATCCACTGCGGCTTGTTGCCGCTCCGGCGGAACGCTTCGACCACCTTCAGACGCTTGGCATACTTCAGTCGTTTCTGAAGCGAAGTCTCGTGCTTCATCTTCTCGCGCAGTTCGACCGAGAGCCCGTCGACTTCGACCCGCTTGAGAAGTTCCTTGATTGCTTCCGCGCCCATCATGGCCTTGAAGCCGGTGGGACGGAACTGCTGATCGAGTTCGCGGTATTTGGTCTCGTCTTTGATGACCTCGTGATCCTTCACGCCCGAATCGCCCGGCTCAATGGTCACGTAAGCTTCAAAGTAGAGAATCGCCTCAAGGTCGCGGAGCGAGATATCGAGCAGGTGCCCGATGCGACTCGGCAGTCCCTTGAAGAACCAGACGTGCGAACAGGGCGAAGCCAGTTCGATGTGGCCGAGCCGCTCGCGCCGGACTTTCGACAACGTAACTTCCACGCCGCATTTGTCGCAGATCACTCCGCGATGCTTCATGCGCTTGTATTTGCCGCAGAGACACTCCCAGTCGGTGACCGGGCCAAAGATGCGAGCGCAGAACAGTCCATCGCGCTCTGGTTTAAAGGTGCGATAGTTGATGGTTTCGGGCTTGGTTACTTCCCCATGCGACCAGCTCCGGATCTTCTCGGGCGATGCCAGACTGATTCGAATGGCATCGAAGTCAGCCACAGGGTTTGCCATGTCAAACGGGCTCGAACGAAACATGTGCCTCCGCTTTCCTGCGATCTAACGCAACCGCCAGCGGCTCTCGACTGCAGTTCTCAGTTTCCGGTTCTCAATTCTCAGTGAAAACCGGTTGAGTCTTCGCCAATTTTCGCGGCACTGAGAGCGCGTGCCACGATGGCTATTCTTAAAATCTCGCGTGTCGTCAGCCCCGTCTCAATCCCCAAGTTTTCACTGAGAACTGAGAACCGGGAACTGAGAACTAGTCCGCTGCTACCGCCACCGGCTTCTTCTCCGTGGCCTTGATCAATTCCACATCCAGGCAGAGCGACTGCAATTCGCGAATCAGCACGTTGAACGATTCCGGAACGCCCGGCTCCATCGCGGCCTCGCCTTTAACAATGGCCTCGTAGATTTTGGTGCGTCCGTACACGTCATCCGACTTCGCGGTGAGCAACTCCTGCAGGATGAACGCCGCGCCATACGCTTCGAGAGCCCAGACTTCCATTTCTCCGAAGCGCTGACCGCCAAACTGCGCCTTGCCGCCCAGCGGCTGCTGGGTGATCAGCGAGTACGGACCAATGGAGCGAGCGTGAATCTTGTCGTCCACCAGGTGCGACAGCTTCAACATGTAGATGTACCCGACCGTGACCGGCTGTTCGAACTTCTCGCCCGTCATGCCGTCGCGTAGGCTGGTCTTGCCCGATGTCGGCAATCCAGCGCTCGACAGCAGCGCTTTGATTTCCGATTCGCGAGCGCCGTCAAACACGGCCGAGCCCATGAACACGCCCTTTGCGAGAGTAGGAGCAACCGCCTCCAGTTCGTCCTCGCTCATGTCCGCGATGGTTTCCGCCAGCACGGTGTCTTTGAACAAGGCTTTCAGATCGCGGCGAATCGCCTCCGCACGAGTGTTGTTCTTGAGCAGTTCGGTGATCTTTTCGCCCAGTTCGTGACCAGCCCAGCCGAGGTGGGTTTCCAGAATCTGTCCCACGTTCATACGGCTTGGCACGCCAAGCGGGTTCAGGACGATTTCCACCGGCGTCCCATTCTCGAGGTACGGCATATCTTCCTCGGGCAGGATGCGCGCGATCACGCCCTTGTTGCCGTGGCGTCCGGCCATCTTGTCGCCCACGCTCAGCTTGCGCTTCATCGCGATGTAAACCTTGACCAGCTTGATCACGCCCGGCGGCAGTTCATCGCCCTTGGTCAGTTTGTCTTTGCGCTCGTTGACGATCTTCTTGAGCACATCGATCTGGCGCGAGGTCATTTCCTCGATCTCGTCGATCTGCTCGTTGACTCGCGGATCCTTGTCGGCGTACTTGATGCGCTTCAAATTGCGCGTCGAGATGCGCTCGATGGTGTCGCGGTCGAGTAGGCCACCCTTGGTCAGAAGGCGTTTGTTGGTGCGCTCGTCGTGCAGGTCAGCCTGCACTTCTTTTCCGCCCAGGATGGCTTCCAGACGCTTCAGACGCTCGTCGGTAAGAATTCGGATTTCGTCCGAAAGGTTCTTTTCCAATTTTGCGATCTGCTCGCCTTCAATCGCCTTCGCGCGCTCGTCCTTTTCCTGGCCCTTGCGCGAGAAGATCTTCACATCGACGACCACGCCTTCAATTCCTGGCGGGCAGTAGAGCGAAGCGTCGCGGACGTCGCCGGCCTTTTCGCCGAAGATCGCGCGCAACAATTTTTCTTCCGGCGTGAGCTGGGTTTCACCCTTGGGCGTTACTTTGCCCACGATAATGTCGCCCTGCTTGATTGAAGCGCCGATGCGGATCACGCCGGCCTCATCCAGATTGCGCAGCGTGGTTTCGCTGACGTTCGGGATGTCGCGCGTCACTTCCTCGGGCCCAAGCTTCGTGTCGCGAGCTTCGAGTTCGAATTCCTCGATGTGAACGGAGGTGTAGTAGTCCTCCTTCACCATCTTTTCGGAAACGAGGATTGCGTCTTCGAAGTTGTAGCCGCGCCACGGCATGAACGCGACGAGCACATTGCGTCCCAGAGCCAACTCGCCGAACTCAGTGCACGGACCGTCGGCGATGACCTGCCCCTTCACAACCCGCTGGCCTTTCTTGACGATCGGCTTCTGGTTGATACATGTGTTCTGGTTCGAGCGCTTGAACTTAGTGAGCTGATAGATGTCGCTGCCCACTTCGCGCGAAAGCTGCATCGGATGATGTTCGCCTTCCACGCGCACGATGATGCGCTCGGAATCGACCGAGTCGATGATGCCGTTACGCTTGGCGAGAATCACCGCGCCCGAGTCACGCGCCGTCACGCCTTCCATGCCGGTTCCGACAATCGGAGCCTGCGCACGAAGCAGAGGAACGGACTGGCGTTGCATGTTCGCGCCCATCAGCGCGCGGTTCGCGTCGTCGTGCTCCAGGAACGGAACGAGCGATGCTGCGACCGAGACAAGCTGCTTCGGGCTGACGTCGACGTAGTCGACTTCCTCGCGGTTAACGAGCACGAAGTTGCCGGCTTTACGGGCATTCACCAGCTCAGAAGCGATGCGGCCCTTGTCGTCCAGTTCGATGTTGGCCTGGGCGATGGTGTGCCGGTCTTCTTCCCACGCGGACAGGTAGAACGAGAACGGCTCGATCTCGATCGGCTTCTTGCGGCGCTCTTTCAGGTCCGCATTGATCTTCTCGATCTCGCTTTTCTCGATGTGATCGTTGACCTTGTATTCGCTGTCTCCGGCGTTCACCACGGTCACGTAGTCCACCACCCGCGAATTCTTGATCTTGCGGTAGGGCGACTCAATGAATCCGTAATCGTTGATGCGCGCAAAACAACTCAGCGACGAAATCAGTCCGATGTTCGGACCTTCCGGCGTCTCAATCGGGCAGATACGTCCATAATGCGTCGGGTGCACGTCGCGGACTTCGAATCCCGCGCGTTCGCGGGAAAGGCCGCCCGGCCCAAGCGCCGACAAACGCCGCTTGTGCGTGATTTCCGACAGCGGGTTCGTCTGATCCATGAACTGCGAAAGCTGCGACGATCCGAAAAATTCGCGGATCGCAGCCATCACCGGCTTCGCATTGACCAGGTCGTGCGGCATGGCCGTCGACATTTCCTGGTACACGGACATTTTTTCTTTGATCGCCCGTTCCATGCGAACCAGTCCGATGCGAAACTGGTTTTCGAGCAACTCGCCAACCGCGCGCACGCGCCGGTTGCCAAGGTGATCGATGTCATCGACGGCTCCGATGTTCTTGCGCAGCTTCAGCAGGTATTTGATGGTCGCGTAGAAATCCGTGGGATCAAGCGTCCGCTGTTCCAGGCTGGTTGCTTCCTGGTTTTCGAACAGCTTGATGTTGAACTTCAGGCGGCCCACGCGCGAGAAGTCGTACTTGCGCGGATCGAAGAACATGCCCTGGAAGAGAGCAGTGGCTGTGTCCAAAGTCGGCGGATCGCCCGGGCGCAGCTTACGGTAGATCTCGATCAGCGCTTCCGAAGGCGTCTTGACCGAATCGCGCCGCAGTGTCTGGCTGATCACCGTGCCCACGTCATCGCGCTCGGGGAAGAACACGGACATTTCGACCACGCCGCCCGATTCCAGAATCTTGGCAACCTTGTCGGCCGTGACTTCCGTGTTCGCTTCGAGTAACACCTCGCCGGTCGTGGTGTCGACGATGTCGCTGGCCGCCCACGCGCCTTCGAGATCAGTGGTATCAACTTCGATCTCGGTGATTTTCGCTTTCTGAATTTCCTTCAGAATCGCCGCACTGATCTTGCGTCCGGAGTGCGCGACTTCCTCGCCCGACTTCGACTTTACGCTGTGCGCGAGCTTCATGCCGAGCAGGTTGGTCGCCTTGTCGCTGGCCGGATCAAGCGTCCAAAACAGCTTGTTATCCCGAACCGCCAGGCGGTCGACGGTGTAGAACGTGCGCAGAATGTCCTCGCCTGCTCGCAGGCCCAAAGCCCGCAGAAAAATGGTGCCCAGGAATTTGCGCTTGCGGTCGATACGCACGTACAGCACGTTCTTCTGGTCGTATTCAAACTCGACCCACGAACCGCGGTAGGGAATAATCTTGCCCAGGAAGTAGGTGCGGTTGTTCGCGGTCTCGAAGAACACGCCCGGCGAGCGGTGCAACTGGCTGACGATGACGCGTTCGGTACCGTTGATGATGAAAGTCCCGTTCTGCGTCATCAGCGGAACGTCGCCGAAAAATACTTCCTGCTCTTTAATATCGCGAATGGAGCGGTTGCCCGTCTCGGGATCCTTGTCCCAGATGGTCAATCGCATCGTGACCTTGAGGGGCGCGGAGTAAGTCATGCCACGCTCTTCGCACTCGGCCACGTCGTATTTCAACTGCAATCCAACCGGGTCGCCGCACTTGTTGCAGAAGTCGGGCGTATTGGCGTTGTACGTGCCGCACTTGTGGCAGAGCACGTCGCCCGGATGAAACGGATCGGTGATGACCGTCGATCCGCAATTCTTACAAGTCGTGCGCAGGTGATGCAGGCCCTTCAGGTGGCCGCACTTGCACTCCCAGTTGCCGATCGAGTAATCGACGAATTCGAGCTGCGACACGTTGCGGAAGTCGGTAATCGGAAACACCGACTGAAACACGGCCTGGAGGCCGCCGTCTTCACGTTCGCTGGGCAGCTTGTCCATCTGCAGGAAGCGTTCATACGAGCGCTTCTGAACCTCGATCAGGTTCGGGATCTGGATGGTGGCCGGAATTTTTGAAAAATCAAAACGCTTGCGGAAGGTGGTATGCTTTGCCATTCTCTAGGACTCCTGCTTTCAGGCAGCCTGGGGGCTGCCGCGCAACGCGCAACTACAAGGGCGCATCTCAGCGCCGCCAAAGACTACTCGTGGACGGACTTCACGGAAAATAAATGCGGGCACCGGCAGGGACAAGTCTGTCCCCCGGCGCCACGCTCGACGCTTGTTGCTAATCCTGTTGTAAAATTCCGCGCCAGTTCAAAAGGCCTGTTCCGTCCCGCCGCCCGCGGGACCGGCTGCCAAACTCGATTGAGCGATCCGCTTCCTGGTATTTCTGGTGTGCTCGGAGAACAGGGTCGCTACCACCTCGACGTGCAGATTCCCGGGTGAGTATATAGATACTAACACCCTCACCCGGGATTCATCTACTTTTTCGTTACGTGGACGCCTGTGCAAAGCTGTGGAAAACACAGCCCTTCCGCTCCGGCGAACGCTATTTCACTTCGACAACTGCGCCCGCTTCGGTGAATTTCTTCTTGATGGTCTCCGCCTCATCCTTCGAGACACCTTCCTTGATGCTCTTGGGAGCGCCATCGACCAGGTCCTTGGCTTCCTTGAGACCGAGGCTGGTGACCTCACGTACCGCCTTGATAACGTTGATCTTATTGGCGCCGACTTCCTTCAAGACGACAGTGAATTCCGTCTTTTCTTCCGCCGGAGCCGCTCCACCCGCCGCCGCTCCGCCACCGGCCATCATCACCGGAGCAGCTGCCGCCGCCGATACGCCCAAACGTGCTTCCAGTTTCTTGACCAGGTCCGCCGCTTCCAGCAACGACAGGCCAACGATTGACTCTTCCAACTGCGCTAGATCCGTCATAGTGTTCTCCGCTTTTTTCAGATTTTTGATTTCGCCATCGCGTCGCCGGGTTTCCAGTGCGACCAGGCTTACCTCTCGGCGCCAGACAACGCCAAGTCTCAGCCGCGCAACCCCCGCTAGCGATAGCCAAATCTTTTTCTGACCAGCTTGCGCCGATCGAAACTTGAAGGCTTCTCGCTTCTGGCTACTAGCTAGCAGCCAGAAGCCAGTAGCTGCCCTATGCCTCTTTGAACTTCTTCTCCTGCACGCCTTGATTCACGACCACCGCGAGATCCCGGCCGGTCGCATTCATGACCGTGACCAGGCGCTGCGCCGGAGCGCTCAGCATGTAGAGCAACTTCGAATACAGTTCTTCTTTCGACGGCATGGTGGCGAGGGCTTCGATGTCCTTCACCGTGACCACTCGGCCTTCGACGACTCCCGCCTTGAAGGTAAACTCCGGGTTTTCCTTGGCGTACTTCGCCAGCACTTTCGCCAGCGCGACCGGGTCGCCTTCTGTGTACGCGATCGAAGTGACTCCCGTAAGATTCGTCAGCGCCTGCTCGACCTTCGTGCCCTTGCTGGCGCGCTCCGCCAGCGTGTTCTTGACGACGCGATACTTCGCGCCCGTGGTCCGCAGCGTCTTGCGCAGCTCGAAGTCCTTCTCGACCGTCTGCTTGGTGTAGGTGGCGACAATCACGCTCGACACGTTCTTCAAATCGCCGCTCAGGCTCTCAACCAACTCTTTTTTCTTCGCTCTGGTAACCGCCATATCGATCCCTTTCTCACGTAGGGACAGCCGCCCTCGGCTGTCCAGCCGGGCAAAGCCCGGCAGAATTTCTTATGCCTTCGAAGCCGTCTCAATCGCCGAAGTGTCGAGCGAGATCCCGGGCCCCATCGAGGAACTCAGATAGCAGCCCTTGATGTACTTGCCCTTCGCTACCGCCGGCTTGGCCTTGATCACGCTCGTAATCAGTGTGGTCGCGTTGTCGATCAACTTGTCGGGCGTAAACGAAATCTTGCCGACCGGAACGTGCACGAGCGCGGTCTTGTCGGTACGGAACTCCACTTTGCCGGCCTTCACTTCCTGGACGGCCTTGGCAACGTCGAGCGTAACCGTGCCAGTCTTTGGATTCGGCATCAGCCCCTTCGGACCGAGTACCTTACCCAGACGGCCCACCGACTTCATCATGTCGGGGGTCGCGATCAGCGCGTCGAAATCGGTCCAGTTTTCCTTGGTGATTTTCTCGACCATATCTTCGCCGCCGACGAAATCCGCGCCCGCCGCTTCGGCTTCACGAACTTTGTCGCCGCTGGCAATCACGAGGACTTTTTTCGACTTGCCCAATCCATGCGGAAGAACCACTGTCCCGCGCACCATCTGGTCGGCGTGCTTGGGATCGACTCCCAGCCGCATGGTGATTTCGACGGTCTCGTCAAATTTTGCGTATTTCACTTTTTGCAGGAGTGGAACCGCATCCTGCAAGGTATAAGCGCGCGCTTCAACCCCCTTGCGCGCCTTCTCGATATTCTTTCCTGACTTTTTCATGCTTTCCTCGTCTCCCACCGCTCAACATTGCCCTGATGAGCCGTGGTAATTTTCGACAAAAAACTATCCAACCACTTCAATCCCCATCGACCGCGCCGTCCCACGAATACTCTTGATCGCGCTGTCGACCGTCGCGGCGTTCAGATCCGGCATCTTCTGCTTCGCGATGTCCTCGATCTGTTTCGCCGTAACTTTGCCGACTTTATCTTTGTTCGGAGCGCCCGATCCCTTGGCAATGCCAGCCGCGCGCTTCAGCAGGATCGAAGCCGGAGGCGTCTTGGTGATGAACGTGAACGTTCGATCGCTGAACACCGTGATTACGACCGGGATGATCAGTCCTTCGAGTTCCTTCTGTGAAGTCCGCGCGTTGAACTGCTTGCAGAACTCCATGATGTTGACCTGCGCCTGTCCCAGCGCCGGACCCACTGGCGGCGCCGGAGTTGCCTTGCCCGCCGCGATCTGGAGTTTTACTGAACCTGTAGCTTTCTTTGCCATGATGCCTTTCCAATACCTTATTCAGTGTCAGCCCTGAGTCTAGGATTTTCGGCTCAGCGCTTTAAATCTCAATACTTCCGATGCTTTCGCTTTTGGGTGGCGCAGCGGTTTACCGCTGCGATAAGGCTGCTCATCATTCAGGGCTTTAGCCCCTGAGGTCATGCTGCAGACTTACGCCACCTTCTCCACTTGCCCAAACTCCAACTCCACCGGAGTCGAGCGGCCGAAAATCGTGACCATGACTTTCAAAGTCTCGCGATCTTCGTTGACTTCATCGACCACACCCGTAAACGTCGCAAACGGCCCTTCGCTGATGCGCACGGTTTCGTTTTTCTCGAACTTAACTTTCAGCTTCGGTTTTTCGCGGCTATCGGCGACTTTGTAAACGATGTGGTTCACTTCATCCACCGAGAGCGGAGTCGGCTGCTGCCCGGTGCCGACAAATCCCGTAACCCGGGGCGTCGCCTTGACCACGTGCCAGACATGGTCGTCCATATCCATTTCCACCAGCACATAGCCGGGATAAAACATGCGCTCGGAGGTGTACTTCTTACCGCCTCGAACTTCGGTGACCGACTCGGTCGGGATCAGCACTTTGCCGATCTTTTCCTGAAGCCCGAACGCCTGCACGCGCGATTCGAGCGACTCTTTCACCTTGCGTTCGAATCCGGAATACGCGTGGATGATGTACCACTTCATATTCGGATTCTTGGGGGGCTCCCCAGCCGCGGTTGCGTCCAACAGCGGTGGCGGATTTCCGTCGCCCGCTGCGGCCTGGTGTTTTTCTTCGTCCGGCATAGATGACTTCTTTCGCTCGGCCTGATGGCGCGAGAAAACTAAAACTAGTGACGCGAGAAATAATGGAGCAGACGATCCAGACTGCTGCTGATCGCCAGATCCACAATCCAGAAATAAAATGCAAACAGGAACACGGTGATGATGACGACGGTAGTCGTGGCCTGCACTTCCTTGCGCGAAGGCGAACTGACCTTCCGCATTTCGGTGCGCACATCGCTATAAAAACTCTTGATGCGATCCGGCCAGGACTTAATCCGGTCTCCGAAATTGTCGCCGGCTGCTGCGATCGAACTCGACATCTTCTTACCCTCGACCTTCTTTGCCTCGACTCCCATCACTCACTTCCTGACCTGACTTTCCGCCTCAAAATTCTGGCAGGGGCGGAGGGATTCGAACCCCCAAGTTCGGTTTTGGAGACCGACAGTTTAACCGTTGAGCTTACGCCCCTACGTTCGTGTAGCGCGGGCGCCATCGCCCGCGTTCCACTTATTTCACTTCTTTATGTGCCTGGTGCTTCCGGCAGCGGGCACAGAACTTCTTCAATTCGATGCGGTCCGGTGTCGTCTTACGGTTCTTGGTGGTTGAGTAGTTCCGCTCTTTGCACTCGCCACACTGCAACGTAATAATCTCTCGGGGCATGACTCACTCCTGTCTTCTGTGCCGGACACTCGTGTCCGAACCGATCCTGCTCACTTCTGGCGCTTACCAGTCCAGGTCCGCCGCAGCTCACCCAGCCCCTTAAACACCATTGACCACGGCAGCCACAACAATACAAACAAACCAATCGCAACAATCCAGCTGTAGTCCGTCGTCGGCATCTTTTACTTCCTGCCAATTTGCTAATTCAACGTGCAACGCGGACAAGAGTGTCCGCGCTACAGTTACGCAACAATCTCCGCAATCGTGCCGGCGCCCACCGTGTGTCCGCCTTCGCGGATCGCGAACCGCAGGCCCTTTTCCATCGCTACCGGAGTAATCAGTTCAATAAC
>Ga0210402_10000302_pt1 | contig 56289 bp, 54 predicted proteins | sample IncBWC7MmetaG_FD_161055 | JGI IMG/M metagenome (GOLD analysis project Ga0210402, IMG submission 161055) | Forest soil microbial communities from Barre Woods Harvard Forest LTER site, Petersham, Massachusetts, United States - Inc-BW-C-7-M | ecosystem: Environmental > Terrestrial > Soil >... | reverse complement strand
CGGCGCCGACAGCGGCGCGCCGACCGAGCTGCCGGTCGAGGATCCGCTGGCCGAGGCGCTGGCTGCGATCCGTGGGGAGACGCGTGCGGAAACACAGAAGTCCGAGACCGGCGGCGTCCCCGCCGCCGATTCGGCGAGTGTCGATCCGCTGGCCGACGTCATGGCCGACATTCGCGCCAAGGGCTCGAAAGCCGAAGCGGTCGAAGCGCGCGCGGCGACACTTCCGTTCGGCGGCGACAAGTGGGGCCGCGATGTGCTGAAGAAAGTCGTCAAGGGCTCCGAGACTTCGATCTTCGTCGGTCTGGCGGCTGCCGTCGTGGCGACGTTTCTCGGCACCTTGTTCGGCGCCATCGCCGGTTACTACGGCCGCTGGCTCGACGACATTTTCAACTGGTTCTACAGCGTTTTTACGTCGATACCGTACCTGCTGCTGATTCTCGCCGTCGCCGCGGTGCTGCAGCAGAAAGGCACGTTCACCATCATCCTGATTCTCGGGCTTACCGGGTGGACCGGTTGCTTCCGGCTGATTCGCGGGGAATATCTGAAGCACAAGGGCCGCGAATATGTCCAGGCGGCGGACGCAATCGGCGCGTCGAACGCACGGCGGATGTTCGTGCACATATTTCCGAACATCAGCCACGTCGTTCTGGTGCAGCTTTCGATACTGGTGGTTGCGTTCATCAAGTCCGAGGTCATCCTCTCCTTCCTGGGTTTCGGCGTCCCGGTCGACGTGGTGTCCTGGGGATCGATGCTCAACGAGGCGCAAAACGAGCTGATCCTGGGCAAGTGGTGGCAGCTCGCGGCCGCGGGGACGGCGATGGCCTTGCTCGTCACGGCGTTCAGCCTGTTCACCGATGCGCTGCGCGACGCGCTCGATCCGAAGTTGAAGTGACGGCTATGGAAACTCTTCTCACGGTGCGCAACCTGCGGGTCAACTTCCGCCTGGACAAGCACACCGACTTCGAAGCAGTGAAGGGCATCAGCTTCGACATCCCGACCAACTCCACGGTCGCTCTGGTCGGCGAATCGGGCAGCGGCAAGTCGGTCACGTCGCTTTCGATCCTCGGCCTCCTTCCCAAGGAAAATGCAACCGTTCTTCCCGGCAGCGAGATCATGTACGGCGGACGCAACCTGCTCGAGCTGGATCAGCAGGAGCTGCGGCGGCTGCGCGGCGCCGACATCTCGATGATCTTCCAGGAGCCGATGACGTCGTTGAACCCGGTGTTCACGGTCGGCTTTCAGTTGACCGAGGTGTTGCGGCTGCATCTCGGTCTCTCGCCGTCCGATGCCAGGAAACGCGCTCTCGCCTTGCTCGTCGAAGTTGGCATTCCGGATCCCGAGTTCAAGATCAACGCCTATCCATCGCAGATGTCCGGCGGGCAGCAGCAGCGGGTGATGATCGCGATGGCAATCGCCTGCGAGCCGAAGCTGCTCATTGCCGACGAACCGACGACCGCGCTGGACGTCACGATTCAGAAGCAGATCCTCGACCTGATCCACGACTTGCAGAAGCGGCGTCAGATGTCGGTGCTGTTCATCACCCACGATCTGGCCGTGGTGGGCGAAATCGCCGATTACGTGGTGGTCATGCGCAATGGCGAGATTCGCGAGCAGGGCCCGGCAAAGTCGGTGTTCGAGAATCCGCAGGACGCCTATACCAAGGCGCTTTTGCTGTGCCGGCCGCGTCTGGACCGGCGACCGGTTCGGCTGCCGGTCATCGAGGATTTCATGACCGGCGACGGCCACGCCATGCACTTGAACGAGCGCAAGCGCGGCATTGATGCCACGGACCCGATCATCCTCGACGTTCGCCATCTCGGAAAAGACTTCTACTCGCGTGAAGGCGTGTTCGGGCGGCGGAAGTTCGAGGCGGTCAAGGATGTCTCATTCAAGCTCCCGAAAGGCAAGACGCTGGGACTGGTCGGCGAATCGGGCTCGGGCAAGACCACCGTTGGCCTGACGTTGATGCGGCTGCACGAGGCATCGTCGGGCGAGGCCTTGTTCGAGGGCAAGGACATTCTTTCGATGTCGGCGCGGGAATTCATGGCTTACAAGCGCCGCATCCAGATCATCTTCCAGAATCCGTACGCGTCCTTGAATCCGCGCATGATCGTCGGCCAGACCCTGACCGAGCCGATGAGCATTCACGGCATCGGCGCCTCGGCGCAGGAGCGCACCGAGCTTGCATTCGAGATGCTGCACAAGGTGGGATTGCCCGAGGTCTCGTTCTACAAATATCCGCATGAGTTCTCGGGCGGGCAGCGGCAGCGAATCGCGATCGCGCGATGTCTGACGCTCAAGCCGGACATTCTGATCTGCGACGAGTCGGTGTCGGCGCTCGATGTTTCGGTGCAGGCGCAGGTGCTGAACCTGCTCTCAGACCTGCAGGACGAGTTTCACCTGTCGTACATTTTCATTTCGCACGATCTCGCCGTCGTCAAATACATTTCCGACGAGATCATGGTCATGAATCAGGGAGCGATCGTCGAGATCGCCAACTCCGACGATATCTACCGGCATCCGAAGCAGGCTTACACGAAGAAACTGCTGTCGTCGATCCCGAAGGGCTGGCACCACGGAAACTGATGCACATTACGAAAGTACGTCTACAGCGTAAACGCCATCTCGCTCACGACCGCGCCGGGCAATCGCATGCTGCCCACGTTGCGCGAACGGTAGCTGTTGGCGTCCACCAATAGCTCGCGCTCGGACGTCAGACCGACCAGGTTTTCGCCCAGCAGACGAAAGACGCTGTCGTCGAAGCGCATGACATTGACCGGCGCGACGATCTTGCCGTGCTCGACCCAGAACGATGCGAAGCGCGTCATGCCGGTCATGCGGCACGCCGGCCGGTCGGAGAAATTCAGGTACCAGAGATTGCCGATGTAGAGTCCGCTGTCGAGTGCCGCCAATGCATCGGAAGCGCTGAGCTCGCCGGCGGCCATGTCGAGCGACTCGGGCATTTCCGCCGCATTGGCGCCGTTCGTCGCAAGGGCATATTCCTTTGCTGTGCGCGGACTTACCAGCGAACCGACAAGCCGGCCCTCGCGGACCAGCGGCACCGCGGCTGGGCGGGTGAAACCCTCGCCTTGAAACGCGGGCGCCACGCCATCGGCGGTGTTCTCGGTGAATCCGACGGAAGCGTCGAACGTCGCTTCGCCGTCCTGAACGCGGAACAGGCAGCTCTGACGGGTGGCAAGGGCGCGGCCCGAGAATCCACCCCAACACAGCATTCCAGCGATCTCCTCCATCGCGGTTGGCGTGAGATAGGCACGGTAGCTCCCTGGCTCGAGCGAGCGCGCGGGCACCACCAGCAGCGCGAGCCGCTCGCGGGCATCGTGCATCTTGGCCTCAAACGCGCCGGGCGACCAACCGAATCCGCCATAGGCAGTCTTCACCGCCTTGTCCGCGCGGTGGTAGAGGCTCCACTGCAAATTGAAGCTCGTCACTTCGTGCCAATTGCGTTGACCGAGCGAGTTGGCGAAGCCGCGATAGACCGGCCCCGCCGCGTAAATGCCTACCAAGTCGAGCCCGGCCGCCGCGTCGAGCACGTCGGCGACGATCTCGTCGGCTGGCGGAAGCTCATGGCTCTTCACCGAACGGCTCGACTCGACGTCGGTTGCGTAGCTCAAATGCGGATCGTCGGGAAGCCCGGATAGGGTTTCGCGGAGCCAGGAAAACGCGGAAGCGACGCTCACCCGGTCGCGCTCGAGGTCGCCCGACAACGCGAAGCACCGCTCCGCGTGGCGCTGTCCACGAATCAGATGCAGGCGCAGGTAGCGCTGGAGGACGCTGCCCGGCTGCCGAATTTTGCCGCGGTTCATGCGCACGAAGTCCGACGCCTCGGCGTCGAAGGCGCAGGTGTAGACCTCACCCGGCGCGAGCGAGCGATCGAGCAGGGACGCGAGCTCGTCGAAATAAGCTTCCATGTTCACGATCTGTTTCCCTTGCTGGTGAAAAGACGCAGTGGAATCCTCATGCGTCGCCGCCGAAAACATCGACTGCGGCGAACACGCACGCCGGCGACGCATGTCCGACCCGGATCAGCTGCGAAGGCTCGCCCTTGCCGCAGTACGGCGTGCCGAGAACTTCCACCGTCGATTCGTCGCCGACTCGCTTGAGGCTGCGCCAGAAGTTCGCCGAGATGCCGCGATAGTTGGGATTCTTGACCACGGTAGTGAGCTTGCCGCCCTCGATCAGTTGACCCCACTCACAACCGAACTGGAATTTGTTGCGCGAATCGTCGATCGACCACGAGCTGTTGGTGCTCATGAGCACGCCATGGTCGATGCCGGCGATCATTTGCCCGAGTGTTGCGTCGCCCGGCTCGATGTTGAGGTTCGCCATGCGATCGATGGGCGGCCGGTTCCAGCCGTCGGCGCGGGCGTTCGCCACGCCGGCCACGCCGGCGCGCGTCTGGGAAATCGCGCCACCCAAGGGGCGTTCCAGAATGCCGTTGCGGATCAAGTACGCGCGCTCGGCGCGGGTGCCGTCATCGTCGAAACCGTAGCTCGCGAGCTCCTCGCGCCTCGTCGGATCGAAGCTGACGTTCAGAAGCTCGGACCCGTAGCGGTAGCTGCCGAACATGTCGAGCGTGACAAAGCTCGTGCCGGCAAAATTGCGCTCGTCGCCCAGAATGCGATCGAGCTCGAGAGGATGGCCGATCGACTCGTGGATCTGCAGGACCATCTGGTCGGCCAGCAGCAGCGTGTCCATGACACCGTGCGGGCAGTTCGGTGCGGCGAGAAGCTGCAGCGCTTGGTCGGCGACGCGCGCTCCGCTGCCGACGTAGCCGAAGCGTTCGAGCATGGCCTCGCCGCCCTGCTGCGCAAGGCCGCGGTATCCGTTCAGGGTGCGCATCTGGGTATCGCCGTTGGCGTGCGCGGTGACGGTCAGGTTCGGCATGACGAAGCGAAAGCGCTGGCTGACTTCGCCGCCAACGCTCGTGAGGTAGACGTGTTCGGCGGTTCGCGTCTCGACGCTCGCTTCCCAGTCGACGATGCGCGAATCGCACCCAGCCGCACGCGACTCGTCCGCCAGAAGTTCGTACCACTCACGGCGCGACCACGGTTTCGCATTGACCTCCGGAGAGGCGTAGTCGCCCCGCAAACCCGGTCTGGGCAAGGTTCTGGAATCGATCAGCGAGCGTCGAGCGCTGGTACGCGCCCACTCCGCTGCGCGGTCGAGCGCGGCCTGCAGGCCGGCGCGCGAGGTGTCGCTGGTGGCGGCGTACCCGTACCCGCCGCCGGCGTAGACGGTGAGCATTGCGCCGCGGTCGAGCGACATGGACGGAGGCTGAGGGACATTTTTGCGCACGCAGTAGTTCTCGGCGCGTTCGTCGACCATGCGTAAAGACCAGAAGTCGGCCTTGCAATCGAGGTGCCTGAAATCGGCCTGGAGAGAATCGGTCATCGTGATCGTGCGCGCGAAAAATCGCGCGGGTTGATGGAAGGGGCTGAAGGGCGAATTATCGCGCGATTGAGGCGTCGAGCGTTGGCGAAGTCATCGTCGCCTACCTCGGGCGTGGTCTCGCCTTTCGGGCGATCCCAATCGTGGCCTGGTCCGGTTCGCTATCGATAGAAATCCTGTTCGTCGTCTGGTTTCTGTGCGGCGTTCAGAACGTCGATCAAGCCGAAGCGGCCCGGGGCCGGTCCGACGTCCGCAAAGGCTACTGCACCGGGTACGTCTTGATGCGCTCGAGTGCCGCGGCGTAGCGATCGCGGTCGTTGGGAGACGTGCTGGTCTTGATGGCCTGATCCAACTCCTTACGTGCCTCCTCCCCTTGTCCGAGGCCGATGTAGGCGGCAGCAAGCCAAAAGTGGAATTCATGGTAGTAGGGCGCGCGCTCGATCTCCTTGGCGAAGAGATCTCTTGCGGCTGCGAAGTTCCGCTCGCGCATGGCCTGCAGACCGCGGGCGAAGAAGGCAAAGGGTGGATTGGGGTCCATCCGTTCAAGCTTGTCGGTCAGTACTCTTGCCTCCGCCACGCGGCCCAGGTCGCTCAGCACCGTTGCCAGATTCGACATCACGTGAGTATTGGCCGGGTCGTGCTGAAGCGCAAAGGCGAGCACCCTCTCTGCTTCGTTCAAGTTTCCATGACGCTGATAAATAACCCCGAGCGTGTTGTAGGAGCTCAAGAATTCCGGGTCTTGCGTGATCGCGGCGCGCGCCCACGCGTAGCCGTCATCGAGCTGCGCATGAGCGAGCGCTTCGGCCGCGCGGTTGTTCATGTACATGGCGACGATGGTTTGCTCTGCGACGTCGCGCGTGCGCAGGCCACGGATCTCATAGGGTGATCGGAAATCGATCGTCGACCAGTCAGTCCCGTTGTAAAGTTCAAACTCGGGGTCAAGCGGTCTCTTGCCCAAACTGATGTTGACGTGGCCGCTGAAGAAATAAATATCGCCGTCGCGACTCCAGGTTTCGTCCAGATAGGCGCTCTGGTAGCGGATGGGCAGAGCCAGTTGCTTGGCGAAAGCGGCGGTCATGATGACCAGGGATAGACAGTTTCCGGAACGGGTGGCGAACGCCTGCGCGGCGTTTAGAGTCCGCGCCGAATCGTAATCGAGGCGCAGTTCGTCCTTGGCGTAAAGGGCGTCGAACAGTCCCTGCCGGCGACCCTTGATGCGCGCCTGGCCGCCGACCTCGGTGGCGAGGTACTGCTTCATCGCGTCGCTGGGCGCGAACACATCATCGGCGCTAATGCGCTCGGACGGGGCTAGAAACAGTCGATCATTGAACAGCCCCTCGGGCGCCTTGGTAACTGGGGTGGTCGCGCATGCAGCGACGAGCAGCGAAAACACCAAGCAAGCCGAAGCTCTCACGTGGCGCCTCCTTCCGACACGACTACAGCTACAGGTTGACGTAGCTCATTCTATCGCTGCGACGCTTGTCGTGCTCACCCGCCGGGCTTGCCGCAGCGTGCGGCCTGCCTGGGGTTGCCACGCACTGCCGGCGGGTGTGCCCCGGCAACCCTTGCTTGCCCCATCGAGTTCGCCGACGGAGGCTCGCCTCACGAGCCCTCCGCGCGGCGGTCGCGAGGCCTGCCAGTGCCGGACCGGTGAGGCGAACGGTGCGCCAGTCCCGCAGCAACACCCCCCAATGGCTGATAGAAGGCGATAGCCGGCGCATTCCAACCCAGCACCGCCCATTCGAACAGGCCGCACCCGCGATCCACAGCGATCCGGACAAGGTGAATGAGCAGCGCGCGCCCGTAGCCACGGCGGCGATACGACGGCCGTACGAATAAATCCTCGAGATATAGTCCCTTGCGGCCCAGAAAGGTGGAGAAATTATGGAAAAACGGGGCAGATGCGACCACCGTCTGCGCTTCCCAGCCGAGAAGCACTTCGGCGGCGGGGCGGGACCCGAACAGCGCGGCGCGAAGGTCGCCCTCGGTCGCCACGCACAGAGGGCGCAGCTCTTCATAGTCGACGAGCGCCTCGATCATTGCCAGGATGGCGGGGACATCGTGCGGCGTTGCCGGCATAATGCGAAAAACCGGTGCAGGTTCAACCACTTCAGCCGTCAACACCCACGCCTCGCCAGGCTGAGCGCAGCGTCGGCCGGAACAGCGTTTTTCGCCCGCCGGTTTTGCTCGGCGCGGCAACGCCGAATCTTATTGAGGCGATCGGCGCGAGGGTATTGAGCCGATGGTGCATTGCGCAGCGGCATCGTTTGGCATATTTGCAACACGAAGACCAGCTCAACTTTAGGCTAACCCTGTAGCGGGTCATTTTTTGCCAAGTCCGACAAACTCCTAGACGTGCCCATTTGGCAACTCTTCACCACTCGGCTTCAATATCGACCGTTGCTTGACCGGAAGCGAATATGTTTGGTCTGATGCTACCGGGCCTGCTTCATACCGCCGTCAGTTTTAATTGCCGTGGCTGCCGGACCGATTGCTTTGCTCGGCTACAAACAGATTTCCCCAAGAATCGGGTCGGAAAAATGTATGTAGCCAAGCACCCGCAACAGGCGTGACGACCGATTCCGGCGTCGCATTCGCGCGTGCCTTCGAGCTGCACCGTGACGGCAAGCTCGCGCAGGCGCTCACGGCCTATGAGGCGCTACTGAAGCGCTGGCCTGGGCACGCCGAGGCGTTGCATTACTCCGGGCTCTTGCTGTACCAGACGGGACGCCTGGACGCGGCGGTCGCAAAGATAGAGAGCTCGCTGAAGAGTGCGCCAAACTCAGCCGATGCCTGGTGCAATCTGGCGCTCGTCTACCAGTCGCAAGGGCGTCTTGAGCCAGCGGTCGCAGCGCTTAGTGAGGCGGTGCGTCACGAATCCCGCCAACCGCAAATCTGGAACAATCTCGCCGCCGTTCTGCTGACATCGGGCCGCGCCAAAGAAGCTGAGACTGCGGTCAGGCACGCCCTGCAGATCGATGCCGCCAATGTCGCGAGCCAGTTCAATCTCGCACTGTGTTTCGAGGCTCAGGGCAGACTCGAGGAAGCCTTGCAGCAAACCAAAGCCATGTTGCGCGTCTTTCCGGAGGCGATCGCCCCCGCCGGCCTCAAGGCGCAGATCGAGGAGTCCTTGGGACGTCTCGATGCGGCAACGATTACGCTGGCGACAGCGCTCGCGCGAAGCGGCGAGCAACCTGCGGCCGCCCCGCTTTACTTGCAACGTGCAAACGTCGAACGGCGCCAAGGAAAATTCATTGAAGCGTCGAGCTCGTTAGAGCAAGCGCTGCAGCTCGAACCGAGATCAGCGGCTGCGCTCTCCGAGTTGTTGTTCCTCCGCAAGCAGCTCACCGATTGGCACGATCTTGGTGCCCTCCGGGCCCGCTTTCGAGTCGGTGTGGCGGCAAATCAAGGGCCACTGTCGCCATTTTGTCTGCTCAGCGATCCGTCGACCCGCGCCGAACAGCGGCTTTGTGCGGAGCGCTGGAGTTCGGCTCACCCTGCCCTTCCACGACCGCGGCGCGCGCCATCCAGCGGAATCCTGCGCATCGGCTATCTATCCGCGGATTTTCGCCAGCATGCTACTGGCGTACTGACGGCCGGCCTGTTCGAAAATCATGACCGCAAGCGTTTCAGCGTGATCGGGTATTCGACGGGAGCGGACGATGGGAGCGCGATGCGGGCACGACTGATGGCGGGTTTCGACCGCTTTGTCGATGCCCGGAGCTGGCCGGCGAGGCGGCTCGCCGCGCAGATCGCTGCGGATGGCGTCGACATCCTGGTCGATCTCAACGGCCATACTTACGGTGCGCCTACGGATGCAATCGCACTTCGGCCGGCGCCCATCCAGATCAACTATCTTGGCTATCCCGGCACGATGGGGGCACCATTCATCGACTACCTGATCGGCGATCCGGTAGTCACGCCGTTTGCGCACGCCGCTGACTATTCGGAAACGCTGGTGCAGTTGCCCGCGTGCTATCAGATCAACGACCGGAAGCGATCAGTCGCACAGGCGCCGCCGAAGGGCGAGCTGGGATTGCCTGAAGAAGCATTCGTTTTTTGCTCATTCAATCAGACCTACAAGCTCAATCCGGAAACATTCGACGCTTGGGCGCAGATCCTTGCGGCGGTGCCGAGCAGCGTGCTGTGGTTGCTTGGGAGTAATGATCCGACGGTTAGTCGATTGGTCGAAACCAATCTCAGGCGGGAAGCCGTCGCACGCGACATTGATGCCTCGCGCCTGGTTTTTGCAGCCCGTCGACCACATGCGGAGTATGTCGGCTTGTACCGGCACGCCGATCTTTTTATCGACACCTGGCCATACAACGCGCATACGACGGCGAGCGATGCGCTCTGGGCCGGCTGCCCGGTGCTGACCTGGCTCGGTGATTCGTTCGCAGGCAGGGTCGCCGCAAGTCTGCTGACTGCGGTCGGATTGCCCGAATTGATCGCGCCCGATGTACGCGGATACATAGCGCAGGCGATCGAGCTCGCGACCGATGCAGGCGCGCTTGCGCGCTACCGGCAGCACCTCGCCGCCACCGGTCGCGACAGCGCGTTGTTCGACACGGGAGCGACAACGCGAGCGCTCGAGCATGCCTATATGCGCATGGCAGAGCAAACGCGCAGTGGCGCACGCGAGTCGTTTCGCGTGGATGCTGTGGCGGGCTGAAAGCGTGCTCTCGCCGGTAGGGACTGCGCTGCGGGACAACTGCGTCAAATCGAAGGACGCCCTTTACTCAGCGTGGGCATGGTGGGCAGCGGTTTCTTCTCGCGATTGGCGCATCTTCCCGCTGCGGCAGTGCCGGCATAAAATGCGTCCTTGCCTTACGCTCGCGAGGCCCGTCATGATCTCCCGCCTGTTTCTCGTCACGTCGTTGGCTGCTTCGCTTTCCGTCACTGCCGCCGGTGCCCGCGCTCAAGCCGCGCCTGTGACCATGCCCGCCATCCCCCCGCATAACTGCGTCAAGCCGGAATTCCCGGGGAGGCCTCCTATCGCGTCGCCCAACAGGATTTCCGTCTTTAACAAGGAATATACTGCCTACGGCGAGTGCATCAAGAAGTATGTCGACGAGACCAAGGCCATGTCGAATGCGGCCATCGCGGCGGCCAATGGAGCGATCGACGAATTCAACAAGTTCTCCGCCGAGCTCAAGGCCGAGAACGATGCCGCGAAGAATTAACGCTTCGCGCGCCGCCGCGAACTCGCAAGCGTTTGGTTTGCGTTTGCTTGCCCCTCATGGGGAACGACGGCGTATTTCTCGATTGACGCCGCGTTGCTGGTCAGACCTTTCGCTGTCCTCATTCCGAATGCACGGGCCTGCGGTGGTGTGCTAGCCCTCAGTCGGCAGCAAGGGCTGCGCGGCAAGCGACGCGAGGGCGACACCGGTGACGCGTGTAATCCGCCATTCGGGCAGTATTTGCGCGCCGAGTTGCTGATAGAACCCGATCGCCGGCGCGTTCCAGTCCAGCACGGTCCATTCGAAGCGCCCGCAATCGCGCTCGACCGCGAGCCGCGCAAGATGGACCAGAAGGGCGCGCCCGTAACCGCGGCGGCGATACTCCGGCCAAACGAACAAATCCTCAAGATAAAGACCGCGGCGGCCTAAAAAGGTCGAAAAGTTATGGAAAAACAGCGCAAAGCCAGCCGCTGCATCGCCCTCCCAGGCCAAAACAACCTCGACCAGAGCTCGGTCTCCGAACAGCGCGCGTTCGATGTCGTTTTCGTTTGTGATGCACAAATGGCTGAGCCGCTCGAACTGAGCAAGCCCATGAATCATCGCCAGAATCGCCGCAACATCGGCACGTGTTGCGGGCGCCAAACGAAGCTCGCCGGTGTTTGGCTTCCCCCGTTCATCGACCCTATCCGAGCCCTTCAATCGGCACCTCCTGCGACGCTGGTCGCGAATTGGGAGAGAGCGGTTTAGCGCTCGCCAACAACCATCGTTGGCGGATTTGCAACAGTGCGGTATCCGGGAGTGTAACAACCGCAACATTTTGTTGCGGGCCCAATTCGTGCTGCTGTAACGTTCCCACTGTGGGCCGCAAAAGGCCATAAGTTTCCGTTTCCGTCGCACTTCCACTGGGGGTTTCAAACATGAGATTTCAACGCAAGAAAGTCGCTGTCGCGCTCGCATGCGCGCTCGGCGCGGGCGGCGCGGTCACCATGTTGTACGCGGGCACGGCGGCGGCGCAGGTCAAGGTCGATGTGACCGGTTCCAGTATCAAGCGCGTCGAGGGCGAAGGCGCGTTGCCGGTTACGGTTATCACCCGCGACGACATCGATAAGAGCGGCGCGACAAACGTTGTGGAGATCCTGAACCTGGTCTCGGCCAACAACAGTTCGGGAGCGGTCCAGATCAGCAACGTCATCGGGGTCACTTCGTATAGCAATCAGACGGCCTCGCTGCGCGGCTTGGGCGGTATCGGCACGCTGGTGCTCGTTAACGGCAAGCGGCTCGGGGGGTTTTCCGGCGGGGTTTCCGGCACGGAAGGAACCAACCTCGCGTTTATCCCGTTCGCGGCGATCGAGCGCGTCGAAGTACTGAAGGACGGCGCGTCCGCTATCTACGGTAGCGATGCAATCGGCGGCGTGATCAACTTCATCATGCGTCAGGACTACCAGGGGGCCGATGCAACGTTGTCTTACGGCTCGCCGACCAGTGGCCCCGGCAACCATGGCAGCCAACAACAAATACAGGCCAATCTCGGTTTCGGTAGCCTAGCCAAGGACAAGTACAACGTCTTCGCCTCGTTCAACTATCAGGAAAACAAACCCCTGTTCGCCGTCGACCGAGGCTTCGCTAACACTTCCTTCAGACCCGATATCGGTCTGAACACGACGTCAGGCCAGACGTTCCCGGGCTTTATCTCGACCGGTGGCATCGGCAACCTCACGTTCCCGAACTGCGCGCCGTCCGTCGCCATCGGCACCCGTTGCCGCTTTGACCCCAACGCGGTCCCAGGCGTCGAGATCCTACCCGACACCAAGACGTACAACTTCTTCGGCGGCGCGCGCTACCAGATCAACAATGACTGGCAGGCCTACCTGACCGGGTTGTACGCGCATTCGGATAACGACTACGTCATCCAGCCGGTGCCGCTGTCCGACCAGATCAGCACGATTATTTCGCCGACCGGCGCGGCGACCATCCTGCTGCCGCCGACCAGTCCGTTCTACCCGACTGCGGCGGCGACCGCTGCCGGCGTCAACGGCCTGCCGCTCAACGTACGCTGGCGCTGCTATCCATGCGGCTTTCGCGACCAGGAGGACGTCTCCGAGGCGTACCAGGTTGTTGCAGGGCTCAAGGGCTCGCAGTGGAACTGGGACTTCGACGGATCCTTCAACTACGGCCAGAATACGCTTTCGGATCGGTTAAACAACGGCTTTCCGCTGTATACCAAGATCCTGTCGCTGCTGAACAGCGGCACGATCAACGTGCTCAGCACTAACCTTCCGGCCGATCAGATCGCCGCAGTTCAGGCGACGAATTTCACTGGCGAGGCGGCCTCGGCAAAGCTAAAGTCATACGGGGTCGACCTCAAGGCGTCGAGCAACATCTACGAGCTACCTGCGGGGCCTCTGGCGCTCGCGGTGGGCGGCCAGACCATCCACACCTCGCTGACGCAGAGCTTTGCTCCAGCACTGCAGGCGGGTGACGTTTCGGGCTTCGGTGGCGCCGCCGAGAACATTGACGTTTCGCGGAATCAATACGCGCTGTTCGCCGAAGTGAACATCCCGATCGTGAAGAACCTCGAAGGTAACGTCCAGGTCCGCTACGACCACTACAGCGACTTCGGCAGCACCACCAATCCGAAGGTTAGCTTGCGCTGGCAACCCTACAGTTCGCTCTTGCTGCGTTCGTCCTACGGCACCGGCTTCCTGGCACCGACGTTGTTCCAGTTGTTCACACCGCAGATTCAGAACATTACCCCAGCGGGCAGTTCCGACCCGTTGCGCTGCCCCAACCCACAAGCGCCGAGCGCCGGAAACAACCCCGACTGCAACACGCAGTTCCCCGATCTTCTGGGCGGGAACCCGAACCTGCGGCCTCAATTATCGAGCCAATGGCAGGTCGGCGGGATCTACGAGCCTGTCCCGGGCGTTTCGCTTGGCGTCGACTACTTCCAGCTCCTTCTGTCGAATCTGGTCAGCAGTGGCGTGCCGCTCAACGTGATCCTGAACCCGGACACTGCCGCCACGTACGCCTCCCTGGTGACGCGCCAGGCGAACTGCGTGGGCGGACAGCCCTGCCCGATCACTTCCATTGACCAGCGCAACACCAATTTCGGCAAGATAAGGATCCAGGGCTACGATGTCGATCTACGGGCCATCTCCCCGAGGACTGACTGGGGCCGTGTGAAGTTCGAGATCACGGGAACGTACTACACCCGGTACGACACGCATAACCCCGACGGCAGCTACACGAGCGCAATAGGTAACCAGTTTACCGGAACACTGTCGGGCACCATTGGCGTCATCCCGCGCTGGAAGAGCTACGCCCCGCTTACTTGGGAATACGGTCCGTGGTCAGCAACAATCGCCAACACCTACCAGAGCGGTTACCTCGATTACACACCGGGTCCGGACGGCAACGCACGCGAAGTGAGCAGCGTGTCCCTTTGGGACGTGCAAGGCGTCTACACCGGATTCAAGAACACGACGTTGACCCTGGGCATCAAGAATCTGATAGACACGAAGCCGCCGGTCAGCAATTTCAACCTCGCCTTCCAGTCCGGCTACGACCCGTCGTATTGGGACCCGCGCCAGCGGTTCATTTATGGCTCGATCAAGTACGTGTTCAACGACCTGTTTGGCATGAAATAAACGCGACTCGACATCTTCACAGGGGCTTTCGGGCCCCTTGTTTTTTGCACTGCGGGAGTCGCATTTCGGGGCGTTTCGCCGCCCTGACGCCGGGCTTTGCTTCGGACGGCTGGCGCTGGCCAACCCGCGGCACCGCAACCCGCACCCGCCCTGTCTTCGGGTGCCTCAGCGCAAATGGCTCGACACGTCAAGGGTCGCGATGACGTGTCTTGGTTCGCGGCTTCAGGCCTTGCGGCACGGGGAGCGAAACTCGCTTCTCCTAGCACTTCGCCTCAAGCGTGCCGCAGATGCGTGTGCCGATCGCTCGACGCCAGCGGCACGGCTTGCGCTTACTTTGCCGCCACCCGCGCACCACACCCAGTGAGGTCCTCGACGTAGCCCACCACCGGCTCGAAGTCCGGGGTGGTGTTGTTGACGAACTGAGTATAGATGTAGTAACGCTTGCACGGCTCCATCTCGACCGTGATCGCCTTGAGATAGCCGCCACCCGGCTGCCTGTATGGGCCCTGCACCAGGATCACGTGCTTTCCGGGTTCGACCTTGATCGGGAATGACGCGAAGGCCGCCTGATCGTCGATGCGCTCGATGATCGCCGGCCGCAGGTACAGCGTGGTCGTGTCGTAGTAGCGTTGGTTGGAGACCTCGCTCCAAGCGGGACCCCAGGTTTGGCAGCCTGCAACCAGCAACGTGGCGGCGGCGACGGCAACATGAATCAAAGTTTTGGCCATGTCTTGGGTCCTTTCATGTGATCAGTACTCACTCAAGCAAAACAGTACCCGACCGGGTAACATTCCATCAAACAGTACGCCGCACACCTGCGTTTTAAGGGACGCCATCCGGACCGAAACCCCCATGGGCCCCTTCCACCTCATGAGCGCGAGCAGCGCATCGGGAAGGCTACTCCGTTCGGACCGAGGATGCTTGCCCCACCATTGTGACACCGCTGTTTCGGCACTCGCTACCCAGCGGTCCTCTGGCAAGGGCGCGAACGGCGGGCACCGGCCACCGCAGGGTGCTCGATGTCCAGAATCGATCGCTCTTGCGTTTGAGCCAGGACAAGGACCGCGGGTTCCAAACCGGATGTATCAAAATGAAAGATTCTGCCGGCCCCCAATTGACCTCGAAGGTCATGGGCTCCCGCTAGCCTTCTGCACCCAGAACACATACGAGCCAATAAACGTCTGGGGAAACCGGGTCTCGAAGTCGTTCCAGTAGTCCAGGTTGGTCAGAGGTATGTCTTCCGGGAAGCACTCCTTGTACCTGCGGACGAGCTGGGGTTCCAGCAGGAATCCGATGAAATCCAGATCAAGGTCGCGCAGCATGGCCTTGATTTGGGGCAGCGTAAGGCGATCCTCCTGAACGTGAAATAGCAAATCGCGACATTCACTGGTCGCATAAAAATCTCTGAATGACGTCAGTTGCTTGAACAATTCGCCGCTTTCGAACGCCATGAGATCCTGGCGGCAGCGGCGAATATCCGCTGCGGTCGAGGCATATCCCCGTTCCGCAATGAACCTTCTTGCGGCGACGACCGATTGCCGCGCGCGTTCGCTATACAGGCCCAAAAGCATCAATCCGCCCGGGCGAAGCAGCGCGACGAGCTCGCGCAATCCGGCCATCGGGTCGGCCAGATGGTGCAGCACGCCGACCGAGACGATGATGTCGAACATGCGGCCGAGCGACCCGAGCTGCGTGATGTCGGCCTGTGCATACTCGACATTCTTCAGGCCGCGCTCATTCGTCTTTCTTTTGGCATAGCTAAGACTCGATAGGCTCAAGTCGACCGCAAGCACCTGAGCGTCAGGGAATTGCTGCGCTGTTTCAATCGATTCCTGACCGGTACCGCATCCTGCGATCAAGATATCGACGGCGCCGCCCTTGGGGATGGGGCGAAACGACGCGAAGGGAAATTGGTGACGTAGATATCTTTCGAGGGAAGGAGCTTTTTCCGCGCGCGGCAATTTGATCCACCGTGGATAGGGATTTTCCTCGTACTGTTGCCGTACCCGGCGCGACACGCCATCTGCCACCGTGGTCAGCCTACGGATGCCGTCGCGGTAACGCTGCTCTTCCAAGGGTTCCGCGATCTGCTGCACGAGCAGGGCGCGAACCGATTCGGGCCAAGATCGATCCTGCATAGTGTCGGCGCAGGGCAGAGCCAGCAGCGGAAAGTAAGCGGCAACAGCCACCGGCCACAACGGGGGAACGGCCTTTCCGGCCTGCAGGTCGGCAACAAGCCTCTCGCGCAGCGCCCGCGCACGGTCGAATTCCTCATCGGTGTAGGAAAAGACGAATTCATTGACAAAGCATTGTCGTGCTACCGCGCAATAGAAGGCGAGGGTCTTGTCCTCCGCATCAGCGCCGATGGCCGCCTCCGCGGCGGCGTCGAGCATGGCGTGCCGGACCATGGTGAGAAACCGCTCCAGTGGCATCGTACACACATGGGCGTTTTCCAGCAGGGAGCGAAGCAACAGATCGGCGCACAGGGCGGCGAGGCCGGCAGGCCCAAACAACTCTTGGCCGGCCAGGCGGGTCGGCCACGCACTCGTCGCGCGCTCGACGCATTCCCTGATGGTTCGGTCCAGCATAATGAGCCTGATGCTCACGTCCACCAGGTCACCTGGCCTGGCCCAGGGCTCGGACAGCGCGCGGGTTACGAGGCGTCGAAGATCCGCATCGACCTGAACGACATCGATGTTCCTGACGCACCGAACAAAACTGGTCTTGAATTCGCCCGCTTCCTTCAGTTCGAGCGCGCGCCGGAGACTGTCCAGCGCCACATTGACCAGCCCGCGCTCATTGAGCGCATTGCCGAGGTTGTTGAGGGCCTCCGCAAAATCCGGCCTGAGCGAGAGCGCCTTGCCGTAGCTGGCGATGGCCTTGTCCAGCTTGCCTTGGCTCGCGAGCGCATTCCCGAGATCGTTGTATGCGTCGGGATAATCCGGCTTGAACCTGATTGCCTTGTCGTAACAAGCAATCGCTGCATCCAGTTTGCCTTGAACCTGGAGCACGAGACCCATGTTGTAGTGTGCCTCCGCGTAATCCGGCTTGAACGCGAGCGCCTTGGCGTAGCGGGCGAGCGCCTCCTCCAGTTTGCCCTGCTGCTGGAGCACCGTTCCCACGTTGTTGTGCGCCACGACACGATCCGGTTCGAACGAGAGTGCCTTGTAATAGGAGCCGATCGCTTCGTCCAGCTTGCCTTGGTCCTTGAGCGCGTTCCCAAGGTTGTAGTGCAGGTCAGAAGATTCTGGTTTGAATGCGAGCGCCTTACGATAGCTGGCGACCGCCTCGTCCAGGTTGCCCTGCCGCTGGCGTACCGTTCCCAGGTTGTTGTGGGCCTCTGCTAAATCCGGCTCGATCCAAAGCGCTTTGTGGTAGGACGCTACGGCTTCCTCCAGTTTGCCTTGAGCCTGCAGCGCGTTGCCGAGGTCGAGGTGATAGTCCGAATTGGACGATTTTATGTTGGTCGCCCTGTTAATGAGTTCAACGGCAATCTCGTTTTTCCCTACTTGATATGCGATCAATCCCAATAGGTGCAAGGCATCGGGATGATTCGGAGCAATTTGCAGGGCTTGCCGACAGCAAGCTTCGGCTTGCGGCAAGCGCCCCGACTGCAGGTGCTTCATCGCCGTCTGGATTGTGGCGGGGATCGACTGCGCCCCGCGCTCACCAACAGCCTGAACGCCCTCGGACTGGATACAGCAATTCTTGTATCTCTTGCCGCTGCCACAAGGGCACGGATTGTTACGGCCAGTTTTTTTCATTGCGATTTCAGTTTGAAAAGCCAAGTCAATCGGCCTCGGTCAAGGATTGACACTTGCTCGCGCCGGCACCAGCAGCGGTCACGCGCGCGGAGACAGCGCGGAGACGAACACTATTGCCCCTCACGCGCTAGGCGTGGGAGGATAGAATACTGAGCAAACCTTGCGGCGGTCAAATGTGCTAAAAGACGCGCTGGAATCAGAGTCCGAGCAACCGCCTCGTCATCCGAAATCAGGAACAATGATGAAAAAATATCTCATAGCCACGGTGTACGCTTGGTCGCTGCTTGCGGCGCCGATGGCGATCGCTGAAGGCAACACAGCCGATGTCACCGACATGCAAGCGCTGCGCAACGCAGTCCGTACCGACAGGAAGGCGTTCGTTGCGTCAACGCTGCAGCTCACCGACGCGGAGGCCAAGAAATTCTGGCCGCTTTATGACGCCTATCAGCGCGATGTCGATGTGGCCAACCGGCGGCGAAACGTCGTCGTGACCACGTTGATCGGAATGGACAAGCCTCCTTCGGACCTCTATGCCAGAAACCTGGCAACCGAGTTGATGGCCGCCGACGAGGCGGAGGTCAAGTCGCGGCGATCGCTGCAGAATCGTTTGATGAGAGGCGTGCCGACACGGATCCTGCCGCCGAAGAAGGCGGCGCGCTATCTGCAGCTGGAAAGCAAGATCCGCGCTGTCCAGGCTTATGATATCGCCGCGAACATTCCGCTGATCCGATAGCAGGCGCAAGCGGGCCAAAGGGCCCCGCGGGTGGTGCGGTGATCATGTTCGAATCCGGTTCAGCGCGCCGCAGCAAAAGACGAAGGGCCGCAGCCCAGCGTACCGGGCCCGGCCCCCCCGCACTCGCACGCTTAAGGGGAAACGGACGAGTGCACCGAGATCGTTTGCGGTTAACTTTCTTGCTTGCGTTTCGGTGGAGTGCTGCGAACGTGCGTGGATAAGAGCTCCGGCTCTCGCACTCCGAAGACGTAGACTTGCAACCGACTGGCTGCGACTGCAACCGGTGCAGGCGTCACGGCTTTGGAGGTCGCCAGTGCCCGCAGGTCTCGGGTGTCGGACTGCATCTTCGCCGGCATGACCACTGATAGAGCGATCGTGATCGCAGTCATGGCCACCGCGGCAATGGCGAAGACCTTACGGGGGCTCGAGATCTGGTAGCGGTTCATTTTCCTTCTCCTGGTTCGCTTGCTTGCTGCTCTGTCCTTGGACGCGGCGTGCATCGATTTCGGATTCACGTTTTTTCTGAAGCTTCCAGCCTCGGCTGTCGGTCCTTCGCTGCTGTCAGGATGCATCGTAGGCACCGGGGATGACGTCCTCAAGACACATGCGACGAAACGGCAAAATCGGGGGGATCAGCGTGCCGTGCGCACGACGAAGCGCACCGCCGCATTCGTGGGAAGCACCCGGCGAGGATGCCCGCCGGCGCCGCTCGCTCGGACCAGATGTAATGGACAAGTGGCGGTTCAGGTCTCAACCGCGCGCCGGTGATCCTAGCGGTGGTCACAACCCTCTTTCGATGGACTTTTTTTGATGGTCTTGTGTACAATTCAGCCACTTTCTGACGAAAGCTTGGCCCCGCCATCCCGCGGGGCCAACGCGTTTTGGGCCTTCCACTGAATAACCAATAACCATTCGCCTGGAGACAATATGAAGATGCTCCGTTTGGCCGTCTCGGCCGCGGTCCTGCTCATTGCCGCGGCCTCAGCGGTCCTTCCACAAATGGCTCAGGCGCAAGCGCAGCCCGCTGCGCCAGCCGCCGCCCCAGCCGCGACGCCTCCGGAACCCGCGTCGACGGCTCCGGCTCCTACGCCCGCAGCGGCGCCTGCCCAAGCTACCGGCGGAACACGCGCGACCGAAATCGTCGACAACCCGTACGGTCTGGAAGCGCTGTGGAAGGGCGGCGACATCGTCGCTAAGGTCACGCTGGCGATCCTGGCGATTATGTCGATGGGCAGTTGGTACATCATCATCACCAAGGTCTATGAGCAGTTCCGGATGGGCGCGCAGGCGCGGGCTGCCGATAAGTCATTCTGGAACGCGCCGACGGTGCGGCAGGGCGCGGAAAAACTGAAGGAAGGCAGTCCCTATCGATTCATCGCCGAATCCGGACTCGAGGCGACTAGCAAACATATCGGCTTGCTGGGCAACGTCGACCTCAACACCTGGATCTCGATGTCGATTCAGCGCGCGATCGACAATGTGCAAAGCCGCACTCAGGACGGCCTTGCCTTTCTTGCCACCGTCGGCTCGACCGCTCCGTTCGTGGGTTTGTTCGGTACCGTCTGGGGGATCTATCATGCCCTGACCGCAATCGGCATCGCGGGCCAGGCGTCGATCGACAAAGTCGCAGGGCCCGTGGGTGAGGCGCTGATCATGACCGCATTCGGCCTGGCCGTAGCCGTCCCGGCCGTGCTCGGCTACAACTGGCTCGTCCGCCGCAACAAGGCGGCCATGGATATGGTCCGCGGCTTCGCCGCCGACCTCCATGCTGTGCTCCTCAGCGCCCCGAAAACTCCGGCAAGGGCTTAATCATGTCCATGAGCGTCGGCACGTCCGGCGGCGAAGAGGACGAAATCGTCTCGGCGATCAACACCACGCCGCTGGTCGACGTCATGCTGGTATTGCTGATCATTTTTCTGATCACCATTCCGGTCGTGACGACGTCGATTCCGGTCACCTTGCCCAAGGAGCGAAACGAGATTCGCGAAACCAAGCCGGAGAACATCGTGATTTCGGTCGATGCGGCGGGCCGTATCTTCTGGAACGATCTGCGGATGACGAGCACCGCGGCGCTGATCGACCGATTGAAAAAGGTCGCCGTCCTCACCCCGCAGCCCGAGGTGCAGATACGAGGCGATGGCGGTGCGAACTACGATTCCGTCGGCCGGATCATCTATGCCGTTCAGAGGGCCGGGATCGCCAAGGTCGCCTTCATCACCGAGCCGCCGATCCGCGAAGCGCTTTGACGTCGCGGAATATTTCTTGAGGAACGCCTCATGGCAATGAATGTAGGTTCCGGCACGGCAACCAGCGATCCAGACGTGATGATGGATATCAACACAACGCCGCTGATCGACGTGATGCTGGTGTTGCTGGTCATGCTCATCATCACCATTCCGATCCAGCTGCACTCGGTCAATCTCAACATGCCTATCGGCAATCCGCCGCCGCCGCTGGTGCTTCCCGAGGTCGTCAAGATCGACATTGACCCGTCCAGCGTGGTGTACTGGAATGGTCTACCGGTGCCCGATCGGGCAGCGCTCGAGGAAAACCTCAAGGCAGCTTCCGCCCAAGCCGTCCAGCCCGAGCTGCATCTTCGGCCGGACAAGAACGCCAAGTACGCGGTCGTCGCCGGGGTCATGGCATCGGCACAGCGACTCGGGCTGACCAAGATCGGCATCGTCGGCAGCGAGCAGTTCATCGAGGAGTAGCTTAGCGGCGAACGCCGGCGGGCGACTGGAGTCAAAACGACATGGATTTCGCACGGCAGCAGAGAGACCCGGCCAGGCACCTGATCGGGATCACGTTCGTGGTTCTCATCCACGCAATCGTCATTTATGCGCTGGTGACGGGGCTCGCGCGCAAGGCGGTCGAAGTGATCAAAAAACCGCTTACCGCCACCATCATCGAAGAGATCAAGGCGCCGCCGCCTCCTCCCCCTCCGCCGCCGCCGAGGAAGATCATCGAACCGCCTAAGTCGCAGCCGATCGTACAGCCCTACGTTCCGCCGCCCGACATTCCGGTTCCGACGCAGCAGGCGGAGCCGGTCATCGCCGCGCCGACGACGACCGCGCCGACCGAGCCCGTTGTCATTGCGCCGCCCGTGGTGGCTCCGCCGGCGCCTAAGCCGGCCGTGCGTAAAGGTCTCGTCCCGGTAGAGATCATCAAACCCGAATATCCGCGCGAGGCCATCCGCGCCGGCGTTCAGGGTGGCAAGGTTGTGTGCCTGCTGGACGTCGATGAAAAAGGCAACGTCACCGAGGTCAAGATCAAGTCGGCGCAGCCACCTCGGGTATTCGACCGTGAAGTCATCAACACGTTAATGCGGTGGAAATTCATTCCAGACGGCGAAAAGTACGTCGCTGAAGTGGAAGTCAATTTCTCACTAAAAGATTAGCACCGCGTCGCAGGTGAGGAGCAAGCGGCCGCCTGAGCGGGTGGCCGTTTGTTTGTCGCTGGTTACTGGTATCGGGAGCTATTCACTGCGGGCGGCGTAGACCAACGTGCCCGCGGCGGCTCCGGAAAACAGGAGAAGCGCCAACGCGACGTCGGCGAGGCCGAGGCGATGCCCCGCGAGCACCGCGACTGCCCCACGAAACACCTGCTCGAACAATCCCGGCAACGAAAACATGAGCGCGCCGGCGCCCAGCACCCACAGCAAAACGACCGCCGGACGCCGCCACGCGGGCGCCGTTGCCGGTTCGGGCAGCTGCGCCATGACGCGCTGGCTGAAACCGTCGTCGGCAATGTAATCCGCGCGATGTTCGCGTCCTGCTTCGCGCAACATGGCGTCCAGCCAATCGTCGCCAGCGTCGATTTCAGGTTGTGGGGTGACAGATGAGGTCATGGCTCCGGGTCCCAGGCGCCAAGTCGCGCCTTCATTTTTTGTTTCGCCCGCAACACGTGGGTCTTGACGGTGCCGACCGGACATCCGAGCACTTCGGCGGCTTCCTCGTGCGACAGGTCGTTATGATAGCACTGCACGATGGCGGCCCTTTCGGCATCCGACAGAACGCTCATGGCGCGCTCGAGGTCGATCTTGAGCGCCGCCCGGCGGGCGGGAAGGTCCCTTTCCGCCGCGCCCGAGGGTGAGAGCGCGTCCACATCCATGTCCTCGGGCATCGGCAGCTCCTTCATCTTCCGCGCGTCGGCCAGAAACACGTTGTAGGCGATGCGATACATCCAGGTCGAGAATTTCGCATCCTGCCGAAACGATTTCAAGTTTCGATACGCCAACAAGAACGCCTCCTGTGCCAGATCATCCGCCAGCGCCGCGTTGCCGCCGGCCAGCTTGCGCAGCGTCGCGCGAACCGCGGACTGGTGGCGGCGCACCAGCTCGCTGAACGCGTGGCGATCGTCGCTGACAACGACGCGAGCGATCAGCTGGGTGTCGCTGACCGGCGGTGGCGACATGAACGTCGTCTGCCGTCGTACCAGTCTTCGGCTTAGCTCTTGCCAACATTTACGTCGGCGTCAGCGCCGGTTTCGTGGCGCTGCAAATGGCGGTCCTCGAACCACCACAACAGGAGGTAGCCGAGACCGAGGAACATCAACACCAGTCCGACCCAGCTCGCCGAGCCGCTCTCGACCATCCAGTAGAAAACGAAGGACAATCCGATCGCCGTCAGGATCACTCCCTTGCGCAGATCCGACCAGACGGCGCGCCGTCGCGCGATGACCGTTTGCTGGTAGACCGGCGCCCCCGAGGCTGCCGGCGCCAAAGGTTCGGCGCTCGACGCCATGGCCGCCTCGGGCGTCACGCCAGACATGACTGCGTCGACAGCGTGAGCAGGCGCCATCGCGCCTCTTTCCGCGAGTTTGAGTACGGTCTCGTTTTGCAGCCGTGTTTTGCGCAGCTTGTACCAGATGATGCCGATAAGCAGGAAGACGGGCGTCAGGAGAATCGAGCCGGCGACCACGAATGCCAAACCTACGACCCAAGGGGCAGTTTGCAACGCTTCGTTGAACGAATCGAAATCGTCGTCACCGGTCTTGATGTGGCTGCGTCGGCGCGGAGAGCGTTTTCCGGGTGTGGTTTCGGAATCGGTCTTCGCGCGGGGTGCGTCGGCTTCGGGTGCGAGGACCGTGCCAGTCGCGGGCGCATCGACAGTCGCCTTGGACGGTGTCTCAACGTTCGGCTTGGCCTTGTCGTCTGCCGCGATTGCGGCCATGGCGAACCCGCATCCGATCATCATCGCGGCGGCGAAAAGCAACGCGCGCGGTACGCTATCGAGGGTACCGAAGCGCCTGCCGCGCCGATGAATCGGGGATTGCATGCGTTTCTCCCTGAATATGGTTGTCTGAATGCTTAGATGAAACGAAGGCACGACCCGGATTCACTTCTCTCGGGTCGGCTGGAGAGCTGAATGCCCATGCTATCATTGCCTTGAGTCGACCGCCCCTTACGAATCGCGGGCGCCGCCTGGCGTCCAACCTCCTCGAGCCGCTCCAACCCTTGACCACGTCGATCCCGCGATTTCTGGCCGCATTGTCCCTTGCCGCAGCGCTTGCGGTACCTGCTGGCCACGCGGCGGACGACATGGTGACGCTCAATTTCGTCAACGCCGACATCGACGCCGTCGTCAAGGCCGTGGCCGAGATGACCGGGCGCAACTTCATTCTCGATCCGAAGGTAAAAGGGGTCGTCAACATCGTTTCCGCACGTCCCGTCCCAAAGAGCCTCGTCTATCCGACGCTGCTATCGGCGCTGCGCTTGCAGGGTTTTGCCGCCGTAGAGGCGGATGGCATCACCAAGATCGTGCCGGAGGCCGACGCCAAGCAGCAGGGCTCCGCAGTGGTCATGGGAGGGAAGGGTGGAGGCGTCGGCGCGGGTGGCGACCGGCTGGTCACCGAAGTCTTTGCGCTCAAGTACGAGTCGGCCGTGCAACTGGTCAACGTGCTGCGGCCGCTGATCACGCCCAACAATGCCATCGCCGCCGTGCCTACCGGTAACGCGCTCGTCATCACCGATTACGCCGAGAACCTGAAGCGTATCGAAAAGATCGTCGCTTCGCTCGACGTTCCGCCGGCTGGCGAGGCGATCATGGTGCCGATTCGCTACGCGTCGGCGCTGGACATGGTTCAGATCATGGGACGGCTGCTGGCGGACACACCGGGAGCCGCGGGCGCCGCTCCGGACGCCCAACAGCGGGTGGCCCTGGTCGCCGATCCGCGATCGAACAGCGTGCTGATTCGCGGCGACAACGCGTCCCGCGTTGTCCGCGCGCGGGCGCTGATCGAGCAGCTCGACACCCCGGGGCGCGTCGGCGGGAATATTTTCATCATTTATCTCAGGAACGCCGACGCGATGCGCGTCGCGCGAACGCTGCGCGCGCTTTTCTCGGGCGGCAGCGAGACGAGCAACGAATCCGCTCCGGTCGCGACGCTTCCCGGCTTGGGCACGCCGATCACTGCGGGGATGCCCGCGTCCGCAGCTCCGCCGCTGACGGCAAGCGCGACCCCAAGCGCGCCGGCATTCAACGCCGGCGGCGCGACCATCCAGGCCGATTCCGCGAACAACGCGCTGATCGTGATGGCGCCGGAGCCGATCTACAACAACATCCGTGCCATCGTCGAAAAACTCGATGTGCGGCGCGCGCAGATCTACGTCGAAGCGCTGGTGGTCGAAGTCACCGCCGACAAGGCTGCCGAGTTCGGCATTCAGTGGAATTTGCTCGATCCCAATCGCTTGAACAACAACCAGACGCAAATTGGCGGCGGCACCAACTTCACGCCGCGCGGCAGCGGCACCAACCTTCTCGATGCGCAGGTTAGCTTGGGCTCGCTGGGGCAGGGGCTCAACCTCGGCGTCATTCGCGGCACCATCAACATCCCCGGCATCGGCACCATCACCAATCTGGCGCTCCTTGCCCGCGCGCTCGAGTCTGACGCCAACACCAACATCCTGTCGACGCCGAACCTGCTGACGCTCGACAACGAGGAGGCAAGAATCATCGTCGGGCAGAACGTGCCTTTCATCACCGGTCAGTACGCGGTCACCGGCTCGGCGACGACGCCGACGCCGTTTCAGACCATCGAGCGCAAGGACGTCGGCTTGACGCTGCGGGTCAAGCCGCAGATCACCGAGGGCGGGACGGTGCGAATGACGATCTACGAGGAAGTTTCGCGCATCCAGGATACGACCAACGCCGCAGGCATCATCACCAGCAAGCGCTCGCTCGAATCAACCATCGCGGTGGACGACGGCCAGATCATCGTCCTCGGCGGGCTGATCGAGGACAGCTTCACCGACGGGTCGAGCCGGGTGCCGGTGATCGGCGACGTTCCGGTGCTGGGCGCGCTGTTTCGCTATGACAACCGGCATCGCATCAAGACCAACCTGATGGTATTTCTGAAGCCGACGGTGATACGCACCGCCGGCGCCGGTGCAGCGCTGACCAGCGATCGCTACGATTATCTGATGGGCGAGCAGCAGCGCTTGCGACCCGCGGAGCGACCTTTCTGGCCGGACACCACGGTTCCGGAACTGCCGCTGTTACCGAACGCGCCGCCCGACGCCTCGCCGTCCGGCTTGCCTTCGGCGCCGGCCCCCATACCCGGGGCCACGCCTCCGGCCAAGCCGCAGTAGCGTGTTCCCAGGTAGCGATAACGATGGCGATGCCTGAACCAAGCTTCGCGTCGGATGCGGTTTCCCCGGTCGCCACCGCTCCGCGCGTGTCGTACGCGTTCGCACGGACCCACGGCGTTTTCCCGTTGCGCGACGAAGGCGACGGGGTACTGGTCGTCGTCCGCGACGATGCATCGGTCGAGGGTATTGCCGAGCTCAAGCGCGTGCTGCAGCGGCCGCTGAAAACACTCAGGGTCAGCGCCGAGCGCTTCGCCGCCGAGCTGGCTACCGCATACAACCAGGCATCGGCGCCCGCGGCTCAATTCAGTGAGGCTCAGTTCGGTGAGAATTTGTCGCGCGACGCGGACCTCGCACGACTGCTGCAGGACATTCCCAAGGCAGAGGATCTGCTCGGATCGACGTCCGATGCTCCGGTGATCCGGATGATCAACGCGCTCCTGCTGCAGGCGCTGCGCGAGCGCGCGTCCGACATCCACTTCGAACCCTACGAAATACGCTCGGTCGTGCGCTTCCGTGTCGACGGCGTGCTGCGCGATATTATCGAGCCGCCGCGCGCGCTGCACGCGGCGCTGGTGTCGCGGCTGAAGGTGATGGCGAGCCTGGACATCGCCGAAAAACGCCTTCCGCAGGACGGGCGTATCACGCTCAAGCTCGGCGACAAGAGCGTCGACGTGCGGGTGTCGACGCTGCCCACCGGGCCGGGAGAGCGGGTAGTGCTGCGCCTGCTCGACAAGGACTCGGCGCGGCTCGATCTGACCGCTCTCGGCATGAGCGACGAGACGCTTTCGGCGATCGACCGTCTCATACGCGAACCGCACGGCATCGTGCTGGTTACCGGCCCCACCGGCTCCGGCAAGACAACCACGCTCTATGCCGCGATGTCGCGTCTGCCTCGCGGCGCGCTCAACGTGATGACCGTCGAGGATCCGATCGAGTTCGCGCTCGACGGAGTGGGGCAGACGCAGGTCAATCCGCGGATCGAGCTCACGTTCGCGCGCTCGCTGCGATCGATCCTGCGCCAGGACCCCGACATCATCATGATCGGAGAGATCCGCGATCTCGAAACGGCGCAGATCGCGGTTCAGGCGAGCCTCACCGGGCACTTGGTTCTGGCGACCTTGCACACCAACGATGCGGTCAGCGCGGTGACGCGCCTTGGCGACATGGGAGTCGAGCCGTATCTGCTGGCGTCGTCGGTGCGCGGCGTCCTGGCGCAGCGCCTCGTACGTTGCTTGTGCGTCGATTGCCGGGAGGCGACGACGCCAACGAAAGGCGAGTCGGAGATCCTGGCTGGCCTCGGCCTGCCGCCGACGCAGCGTCTGTATCGCTCCGTCGGCTGCGCATCATGCCGCCAGTCCGGCTACCGCGCGCGCACCGGCATCTATGAGCTGGTGCTTGTCGACGAAGCTTTAAGCCGGCTCATTCACGATCGCGCAGGCGAGCCCTTGCTGCGCGAGGCGTGCACGCGCGCGAAGGTACGCACGCTGCAGGTGGATGGATCGCGATGGTTGGCCGACGGTACGACCTCGTTGGCCGAGTTGCTGCGGGTTACCGGAGCCGCATCCTGAACCTTGGCCAAGTCGCCCAAATCCCATTTGCTGGAAGAGTTGCGTGCAAAGGCGGAGTCGGTCAGCGCCAAGCGCGTCGAGCAACAGCAACTCTCGCGCGAGGTTGTCGAGCGTGTTGACGGTCGCCTGCACGCGGTCTTTCAATATTTCGACGAGGCATGCAGGCTGCTGCAGATCATAACGCCGGCGATCGAGCGCGATTTCACGCTGCCGCAAATCGTCCGCTATACCGGAATGACTTTCGATCGCGGCGTGGTCATGTTTCGCAAACAACGCCTGCAGCAGCACGATGTCTTCGCGCACGTCGTGATCTATTACACTTTGACAGGGCCGCCGCCGCCCCTGCTGCGGGTCGCGATGCGACGCTCGCCGGAAGTCGAGCGCGCGCTGGTCTCGGCCAATATCGAGTTCACCAGCGAGTCCGACTCCTCCGTGCGCGGCGCGGCGACCAACAATGCCCTACGCGTTGCGCCTGGGCTGCGCTGCGAAGTTCGATTCGATCCGGATTTCGTCAACGACAGCATCATCGTCACCTTGCGCAACGTCGACCGGTTCGAGCCGGTGATCCTCGACTTTACCCCCGGCGCGCTGGACACCGAGGCGCTCGATGATCTGGTCAAGCTGATGCTCGGCAAGCCCAATCAATTTCTGCTTCGCGCGCCGTTGCGCGGCTTCGGCCGCTGACCAAGCTTCAGTCCACCGATGCCGTCATTTCGTTACGAGGCTGTCGACGCCGCCGGTCGACCGCGACGCGGAATCGTCGATGCGGCGACCTCCCGCGCTGCGCGGGATCTGCTGCGCACCGACGGCTTGTTTCCGACGGGTATCGAGAGCTCCGCCGGCGCCATCACCGCGCGCACCGAAGCGACGCGGCTGCCGCCGATGCTATTGGCACTCACGACGCGGCAGATGGCGACATTGGTTGCATCGGGAATGCCACTCGACCAGGCGTTGACGGCGCTGGCCGAGCAAACCGACCATCCGGGCGCGGCACGGCTCTTGGAAGCGATTCGCGACCAGGTCGCGGCTGGCGAGCCGCTCGCGGCCGCGATGTCACGGTTTCCGCGAACCTTCTCGGATCTTTATCGGGGTCTCGTTGCGGTCGGCGCCGAGACGGGGCAGCTCGGCGGGGTCTTGTCCAGGCTCGCGGACTATCTCGAAGCCAGACAGGTGCTGCGACAGAAGTTTACGCTCGCGCTCATTTATCCGGCGCTGATCACAATCATCGCGCTGGGGGTCATCACCACCCTCTTGCTCTACGTGGTGCCGCAGATCGTCGCCGTCTATCAACAGAGCCGGCAGACACTGCCATTCCTGACCCGGGCGCTGATCGCGAGCAGCGACTTCCTGCGTGCAACGGGGTGGTACTGGCTGGGAGCGATTGCGCTACTCATGATCGGTGTGACGCTGCTCCTGCGCCGCGAATATTGGAGGGATCGCTGGCATGCGCTGCTGCTGCGGCTGCCGGTGGCCGGGAGAGTGCTTTCCGGACTGGATACGGCGCGCTTCGCCAGTACGCTGTCGATTCTCACCGGCAGCGGAGCACCGCTTTTGCGTGCGCTCGACACCGCCGCCGGCGTTGTGTGGGCGCGCCCGATGCGCCGCGCGGCGGACGCCGTCGCCGCGCACGTACGCGAAGGCGTGTCGCTGGCGCGCGCCCTTGCGAGTCAGCGGGTATTTCCGCCGCTGCTCATTCACCTGGTCGCGAACGGAGAGCAAAGCGGGCAGCTGCCGGTGATGCTCGATCGTGCGGCGCGCGCACAGGAACAGGATGTCGAGCGACGTCTTACCTGGCTTGCCGCTTTGGTGCAGCCGCTGCTGATCGTCTTCATGGGCGCGATCGTGCTCGTGCTGGTGTTGGCAGTGATGCTGCCCATCGTGTCGATGAACCAGCTCATTCGCTAGTACGCCGGGCCGTCATTCGGATCTACGCCACTGCGGTAACGCGTTTCTTTTCCTGCTCGGCCAGCGCCCATGCGACGTGCTCGCGCACCATCGGCGATGCGTCGTCGCGGCGCGACGAGAGCGCGCTGACGATTTGCTCGCTGTATTCCGCGTTGCCCAGCCCGACCGCAAGATTGCGCAGCCAGCGCTCGAAACCGATGCGGCGAATCGCGCTGCCTTCCATGCGGACGTTGAAGTCGGACTCGGTCCACGCGAACAGGTGGGCCAGGTCGGCATCGTCCAGTCCATGGCGGATATCGAAATCCGGCTCGTCGCTCACCTGCGCGTACTTGTTCCACGGACAGGCGAGCTGGCAATCGTCGCAGCCGTAAACGCGGTTTCCGATCAGCGGGCGAAGACTCTCGGGAATGCTTCCCTTGAGCTCGATGGTCAGGTACGAGATGCAGCGCCGCGCGTCGAGCTCGTACGGGGCTACGATCGCGCCCGTGGGACAGACGTCGAGACAGGCGCGGCACGTTCCGCAATGAGCGCTGACCGGCGGCGTGATCGGCAGTGGAAGATCGGTGTAGATCTCGCCCAGAAAAAAGAAAGATCCCGCCTCGCGCGTCAGCAGCAAGGTATGTTTTCCGCGCCAGCCCAATCCTGCTTTTGCCGCCAGTGCGACTTCGAGCACCGGAGCGCTGTCGCTGAACACCCGGTAGCGATAGCTGTTAACCGAGCTGTCGATTGAGGCGTCGGTTGAATTGCGGACCGCGTCGCCGATGCGATCGACCAGGCGCTGGAGCCGTTGGCGCATGACCTTGTGGTAGTCGCGGCCGAGCGCATAGCGCGATATATACGCTTTTCGCGAATCTGCGAGCACGGCGTCAGGAGCTTGCGCTCGCCGGGGCAGGTAATCGAGCCGGGCGGTAATGACGCGGATCGTTCCCGGGACCATTTCTGACGGCCGTGCCCGGCGTCCGCCGTGCCGTGCCATATAATCCATTTCGCCATGGCGGCCGGCATCGAGCCACGCGCCAAGCCGCGCTTCGTCGGCGGAAAGCTCGGTATCGGCGATGCCCAGCTCGGCGAACCCGAGCTCCCGGCCCCAAATTACGATGTCGCGTGCAAGTTGCGAGAAGTCCAAAGCGAGATCGCCTGTCGCGGCGCTTATAGGCCGGCGCGCGTTTTCAAAAAAATGATGCCGATTATAGAAGAGCTTCGCATCTTCCTTCCCGATGCCGAGGCAACCGCGCACGCTGGAGCGCGGCTGGCACTTGGCGTTACCGGAGGAATGCTGGTGACGCTCTCGGGACAGCTCGGAGCGGGAAAGACGACCCTGGTGCGGGGAATGCTTCGCCGCCTGGGATGGACCGGAGCTGTCAAAAGTCCGACCTACACATTGCTTGAACATTATATCGTTTCGAGCTTATACTTTTATCACTTTGATTTGTATCGTTTCAATGACCCCGAAGAATGGGACAGGGCGGGCTTCTCCGAATATCTGCGTCCGGACACGGTGTGTGTTCTGGAATGGCCGGAACGTGCCGCCGGATGGCTGCCCGCGGGCGACATCGAGCTGCGTTTCGAGCACGCCGATACTGCGCGGATACTGACGCTGGACGCGACGAGCGTCGCTGGTAGCGCATGCCTCGCCGCATTTGCCGCGAACCCTTGATCGCACGCGTTTCGATTGAGCGCCGCCGAGTCTGCCAATGGCTGCTCCTGCAGGCGGCGCCGTGGTGGTGGAGCGCGGCCGCGAATGCGGCGACCATCGCATCCGCGCGCTTGTGGCCGGCGCAGGAATACACGCGCCTGATCCTCGAATCAACCTCGGCGGTATCGCACCAGATGATGCCGATGAAGAATCCCGAGCGTCTGGTGCTCGACCTCGAGGACGTCGAGCTGACCAGCGAGATCGCGCAGCTCGGGCAGCGCGTGCAGCCCAGCGATCCGTATATCCAGGCCATTCGCGTCGCACGCTTCAAGCCGGGCGTCGTGCGCCTCGTCCTCGAATTGAAGACCGAGGTCGATCCGCAATTGTTCGCGCTGCAGCCGGTCGCGGACTATGGACATCGCGTGGTGCTCGACTTGTATCCGCTGACGCCGCTGGATCCGCTGATGGCGCTGCTCGATTTTGAGAAAGGCAACGCGCGCGATGGCGCGCTCGACGCTGTGCCGCCGGATCGATTTGGCCCCACGGATCGCGGCTCGTCGATCAATTCGTCAAAGTCTAGGCCGGGTCTTCGCCGGCCGATCGTCGTCTCGGTCGACCCGGGCCACGGCGGCGAGGACCCGGGCGCGGTCGGTCCTCGCGGAACATACGAGAAGAACGTCACGCTGGCGATCGCAAGGAAACTCGTCGCCATGCTTAACGCTCAGCCCGACATGCGCGCGATGTTGACGCGTGATGACGACTACTTCGTTCCATTGAGCGTGCGTGTGCAAAAGGCGCGCCGGGTACAGGCGGACCTTTTCATTTCCATTCACGCCGACGCGTTCACCACGCCGACCGCTCGAGGCTCTTCGGTGTTCGCGCTCTCGGAGCACGGCGCCACAAGCGCCGCGGCGCGCTGGCTTGCGCAGCGCGAAAACGAGGCCGACCTGATCGGTGGCGTCAATCTGGACAACAAGGATCGATTCCTGGCAAGAACGCTGCTCGACCTGTCGCAGACCGCGCAAATCAACGACAGCCTGCGCGTCGGCCGCTCGGTGCTCGACGGCATCGGCGCGGTTAACTCGCTGCATAAAGGCAGCGTGGAACAGGCCGGGTTCGCGGTCCTGAAGGCACCCGACATTCCCTCGATACTGGTCGAGACGGCATTCATTTCCAATCCCGATGAAGAGCTGAAGCTGAAAAGCGACAGGTATCAGCAAAAATTCGCGGAGTCGATTTTCAGCGGCGTGAAGCGCTATTTCGCGCAGAATCCGCCGCTGTCGCGCTCAAAGCTCTCCTAGAGCGCGCGCGATACGAGTGCTTCCGGGAGCGGCCCGGACTCTCGCGCGACGATGCATTCGCGCCCGATTTCCCCGGCGCCATACTGTGACAGCACTGCGAATTGCGTAGAATTGCGCCCCATGGTCAGTTTCTTTCTCTGGTTTCTCGGTCTGCAGGCGACGCTCTTCGGTCTCGAGCTCACACCCTGGGTGCAGTCGTGGTTCGTCGTTCCGTGGACGAACACGCTGGCAGCTATCAGCGCCGGCATCGTCAAGCTGTTCGATCCGCAGGTCGTGTCTCATGGGAAAGTGCTGCAGAGCGCCGGTAACGGTTTTGCCGTTTCGATCGAAGCAGGCTGTAACGGCGTCGAGGCGACGATCGTGCTGGTCGCCGCAATTCTTGCGTTTCCGGCGCCGTGGAAACGCAAGCTCGTGGGGCTCGCCATCGGCGTTGTCGCGGTGCAGGGTCTCAATATCGTCCGCGTGATCAGCCTGTTCTATCTCGGGCAGTGGAATTTCAACGTCTTCGAATGGGCCCACCTCTACCTCTGGCAGGCTCTCATCATGCTCGACGTCCTGATCGTCTGGCTGCTCTGGGTGCGCACCTTGCCGCGCATCGCAGCCGACACACCCGAGGCACCCGCCGTAGCCACCTGAAGCCGATGCGCGCCGATTCTGATTCTCTGCCGCGTTTCGTCCTGCGTGTCGTTGCCTGGTTGCCGCTGACCTTCGCCGTGTGGTACCTCGGCGCGCCGCTACTGGTGTGGCCCGTCGCGTTGCTGGCGGAGATGTTTACCCGAAGCACCTTCGACTGGGTCAAGAGCGTCGAGCAGATGGGGCCCTTGATCATATTCGTCACCTCGCTCAAACCCGCTGAAGGGGCGAACCCCGCCGGGGTGCAAGCGGTGTTATCGGTCGAGAGCAATGTGCTGTTGTTCTCGTTCGGATTGGCGATGCTCGCCGCGCTCATACTTGCTGCACGGGAGCCGCATCGAGTGCGGATGCTGCTGATCGGCTATGTGGTGCTGCTCCCGTTTCAAACGTTCAGCGTCGTGGCCGATTTCCTGAAGAACGCCGCCATTCTTGCCGGACCCGCAGTGGCGTCACAAACCAACCTCAACGCATGGCAGCGCGAGGTCATCGCCTTTTGCTATCAGTTCGGGACGCTGATCCTGCCCACGGTCGCACCGGCGGTCGTCTGGGTGCTGATGCATCGCCGCTTCCTCGAAAAACTTGCCGGCCGCGACAAATCCTAGAGCGTAAGCTCCTTGCCGCGCCCTCCGAGCTTCGTCGTGCAGCGAAGCGCACGATGCCGGCCGCCGGTCACCGTGTCTCGTTTCGCGCCTTGCGCTCTGTCTCGCGCTGGCGCAACACGCGCCGTTGAACCTTGCCGGTGGTGGTCATCGGCAGTGCGTCGATGAATTCGATCTCCTTGGGATACTCGTACGGCGCGAGATGCGCCCGCACGTGGTGCTGGATATCTTCTTCCAGCGCGGGAGATGCCGTGTGCCCCGCTGCCAGCACGATGAATGCCTTCACCACGTTGCCGCGCGTTTCGTCCGGACTCGGCACGACGGCGGCGTTGGCAACGGCCGGATGCTTGACCAGACAATTTTCGATCTCCGACGGGCCGATACGATAGCCCGCCGCCTTGAACATATCGTCAGCGCGGCCCTGGTACCAGAGATAGCCGTCCTCATCGCGCTTGGCGAGATCGCCGGTTCGGCTCCAGTCGCCGCTGAATTTCTTGGCGGTGGCTTCAGGGTTCTTGAAATATTCGAGGAAGAAAACCGGGTCCGGCACGCCGTCCGGCGCGATGCGATGAATCGCTACTTCGCCGATGTCACCCGGCGGGATCTCGTTGCCATCGTCATCGATCACCGCAATGCGATGACCCGGGTACGGCAGGCCCATCGATCCAGGCCTGACCGGCCACAGGGTGTGAGAGTTGCCGACGATGTAGTTCATCTCGGTCTGGCCGAACATTTCGTTAATGGTGACGCCAAGCGATTCCTGCGCCCACGCGAATACCGTCGTTCCGACTGCTTCGCCGGCGCTCATCATGGTTCGCAGGTCAATGTCGTAACGCGTCCGGGGTTCGGCAACGGCCTTCATCATCATCTTCAGCGCCGTCGGAAACAGGAACGTGTTTCGCACCTGATACTTCTCGATCAATGCCAGTGCGTGCTCCGGATCGAATCGGCCGCGGTAACCGAGGATGGGAAGCCCGAAGTAAAGCGTTGGCAGGAGCGCATCCATCAGTCCGCCTGTCCATGCCCAGTCCGCCGGCGACCAGAATAGATCGCCCCGGTGCGGAAAGCCGTCGTGCGAGCAGACAAAGCCCGGCAAATTTCCGAGCAGGCACCGATGCGGCATGAGCGCGCCTTTGGGTGGCCCGGTGGTGCCGCTCGTGTAGACCAGCAGGGCCGGATCGTTCGCCCGCGTCGCTACCGGAGAAAAATGCCGCGATGCTTTCGCGAGCAACGTCTCCCATTCGAGCAACCACGACTCCCGGGCGCCCGCGACGCCGATGGCATGGGTGAGCAGCGGCAGGTTTTGACGGATGGGCGCCAGATTAGGCAGCGACGCGGAATCGACCATCGCAACCCTGGCTTCGGCGTTATGCAATCGATATTCCAATGCATCGGGACCGAACAGGAACGATAGCGGTACCGCGACGGCGCCCATCTGATAGCAGGCGATATGGGCGACGGCCGTTTCCGGCCTTTGCGGCAAAATGATCGCGACGGCGTCGCCGCGACCCACGCCGAGCTCCACGAGCGCGTTGGAAAGGCGGTTTGCCTGCTGTTGAAGATCCCAGAAGGTAAGTGTCGCCGTCACGCCCGTCTCGTCTTCCCAATACATCGCGAATCGGGAGCGATCGGCGGCGTAGCGGCTGCACGCGACAGTCGCAATATTGAACTCGGCCGGAACCTCCCATCGGTGCTGCGAGAAGACCTCCCGGTAACGTTCGGGCAGCATGGGCTAGCGGAGTCTCAAGGCTGATTCAGTGATTTACGCGGAACCGCGGTGCCCAGGGTAACTGCGCGCGGCATGCAGCGATCGGTGCGAATCGAAATCCGACAGTGACGAATTGCAGTTACGGACCGCCAGGCGCCAACGAGACCCGTTCGTCGCGGTGTGCGTAATCGGGCGACTCGACAGTCGCCCAGATCCAATCGGGCTGCTGTTCGAGCAGACGGCCGAAAGCGATCGGATTGGACGACTGGGCAACACTCATCCGCAGGCGCTTGCCAGGCTGATACTCGCCGGCCGGCACGATCAAGGTCTGAACCGCGGATTCGCTCTCTCGTTTTTTCAGGGACAGGAACAGGCCGTGGAAGCGCCGGCTGCTGACCGTGGGGGTTTCGCCGTTGACCGAATAGTCGGCGTCGCCTCGTTTTTGTTCGGCCAGCTCCACACCAACCAAGTTGTTGGCGATGATCTGCAGCCCGACCTCCGCGCGTTCAGTAGTGAGGCGCTTCATGCGCCGCACGATACCGAGCGTCCACAGCGCGTCGCCATGCCCGCGGATGGCGGTCAGGGTGCCGAGGGTCATCGAGCTGATGATCGTCATCGGCGCGACCAGACGATAACCGGTCTGCGAGACATCGCGGATCTGCCACGCTCCTCCCGGCGCGGCGTAGGTCGCGAGGCGGCGCCCAACCATTTCGAGCGCGCGCGCATTCTCGTTGCGCAGGCGGCCGAACGTCGCGATCTCGAGCGTATCGCCAAAGCTTCCCGGCCGCGCGCCCTTGTCGACGAGCGCGCCGACCTCGTTATCGCGCAAGAATCCCGAGATCTTGGCAAAGCCGACGATAGCGTCGACGCTGCCGCTGGCGTTAGTGCGTTCCCCTCGACGTGCGACCGGCCTGAATTCGGGATCGACCTGTGAGGCGAGCTTGGTCAGCAGATTGAGCTGCTCGGCACGGCGCGGCGCACGCTCGGACAAGGGGTCGTTGCGAACCTTCTGCTCGAGCATCACCACATTCTGCATGAGCACTGCGTGCAACGGCCGCGTGTCGAGAAACACGACCCGGCCTTCGAGCGGTTGGGGCCCGCGCCGCTTGAGCCCGGTACGAGAGCCCAGGTCGACGTAAAAGCTGGTCACCGTCGAGGATTCGATATTTAGACGCAAAGGCGCACACCACTCGGAGAGCTGGTCGGCAACCCACTCGACGTGGCGCGGCGAGAGATTGCCGGCATTCATCAGCTGCAGCAGCAACACTCGCAGATACTCCTGCTCGATTGTGGTCAACACGCTTCCCGCAAGAACGGCCACTGGCCGCCGCTCAATTTGCGCAGTACATGCCGTCTGGAAGAGCGTGTGAAGGTCGACCCAGCGCGCGGGAATCCATTGCTCGTATCGATACAGCCGAATTTTTGCGTCGAGACCCTGATGGATAATCTGCCGCGCGATCAACTGCGGCAGAAGCAGCTGCCACTTATTGTTTTGCGGATACTGGCTTATTTCGCGCTCGAACGCCTGATAGCAAAGCAGGAATCCCTGCGTCAGATCGAATAGCGCCTGCCACAACTGACTTTCGACACGGGTCGAGCGGTTGCAGTGTTCCAGATATTGCGCGGTCAACGATCTTCGCAATGCCTCGGTCTGGACGTCGAGATGAAACACCGCCTCAAGGCGCGCCGGCGCTCGGCGTGCGTCGCGCTCGGTTAGCGCGCCGAGCTCGACCAGCAGCGCGGAGTGAACGGCTAGCGGATCGCTCGCGGGAAAGGACGCAAGCCAGCGTTCCGCGGTTTTTGCGTCCGCGAGAGGGTCCTTTGAAGACTTGCCGAAACGAAACATTTGAGGGGGCGCGGCTTGGCCCGGTACGATATTTGCACAGCTCCTACTGTGGTGGGCAGCTGAACAAAGCTCGGACCAAGCGAAGTGCCGGAAGCCATTGTTCCAAAAGCAAGATGATGGAGCAAAGCGCTTCCAGGAGCAATACGCCCGAGCGGTTCATGGATCGGCCTGACGCGCTGCGGCGAGATATGCCGCTCTACGCCAAGCTGAAAACGACAGATGAAGTCTTTATACTTGTGACGCACAGGAGTGCAGAGGAAAATATGGGAATTCTAATCAAAGCCCCGACTCGCCGTACCGACCCCGGGCTATCACTTGCTGTGCCCGCGGCCAACGGCGACTTGCGAGTTTCATTGCACATCCGCGAGGTGGTACGAATCACCGGCCTGCGCCGCGAACAGCTCTATATGTGGCAACGACGCTACGGGTTCCCGAATCCAGCACGCGATGGATTCGGCGACCGCGTCTATCCACCCGACCAAGTCGCGCGGCTGAAGGTCATCAAGCAGCTGTTGTCGGAAGGCTGGCGTGCCGGAGCCGTGGTTCCGCTGGCGGAATCGGCGCTGCAATCGATGCTGGGCATCGCCGTCGAGGATCCCCTGCCACTGCCGCTGGAAATCGAAGCCGCGGTCAAGCTTCTGGCCGAGCACCGCGTCGGCGAACTGCAGAACCATCTGTCGAAGCTGCTGGTCGGCCAAGGTCTTCGGCGCTTTCTCGAGCAGACCCTGATTCCGCTGAACGAGGCGGTGCACGAGCACGTGGTGCGAGGCGATATGCAGAACTTCCAGGAACTGCGCTTCGCGGATATCGCGCAACGGCTTTTGCGCGACGTGACGCGGCTGGTGCGGCCCACGCGAAACGCGCGTCAGATTCTTCTCGCCACGCCTCCGAACGATCCGAATCAGCTCGGGCTTGCGATCCTCGAATTGCTGCTTTTCACCGAAGGCATCAACTGTCTGACGCTGGGCAGCGGTGTGCCGGCGCAGGAAGTCGCGGGTGCGGCGCATGCCTACCAGGTGTGCCTCGCGATTCTGCTTTTCGACCGGGGCATCTCCGGGAAGATCGCCGGACAGGAAATACGCTCGCTGAGAACCGCATTGCCTGCGGATATGCCGCTCGTCGTCAGCGGGCGCGCGGTCAATCTGCTGGCGAAGCCGATTCCCAATGTGCGCACCGCCGTTGACTTCAGCTCGGTCATGGCGACCATGCGCGAGCTCGATGTCGTGCCCGCCATTCCGGTGGGGGTGCAGCAGCGTGCCTGAAACGGTCGCGTTTCGCTGGCCGTGGCGGGTGATCGCCCTGGTGGTCGTCGCCGCGTTGAGCTACCTGGTGTGGCGCGGTTACCAGCAGCCTGATTTCATTCTCGACTTCGCGAACCTGCGATACTGCTAGTACACTAGTTTTCCTCAAGAAACGAATGTATTTTGCGCCGGTCGCGCTTGGTCGGGCGACCCGAGGTGCGCGGTGCGCTCGCAGCGGCCGCCTTGCGTCTCGCGATTTCTTCCTCGCGCACGGCCGCGCTCTGAGGCGATTCACGATACAGCTTTGCCGCCTCGCTCGCCGGCCCGCGTTTGTCGGACACTGCGGCGACCTCCAGCCTCCAGAGCAGCGAATCCTTGGAGAGACTGATGCGCGCACCCGCCCTGATCGCGTGCGACGGCTTGACGCGTTGGTCGTCGACGCGCGCGCGTCCTGACTCGATCGCTTGCGCAGCGATGGTTCTCGTCTTGTAAAACCGGGCTGCGTAAAGCCATTTGTCCAGCCGAACGCGCGTGTCACACTTCTCCGGCATAACGCTGCATCCAATCGGCGGTAGCACTTGCATCGGCCGTGCCTTCCGCGCGCAACGCTGCGACGACTCGCCGCCGATCGACCGCGCTCCGATTCTGCGACAGCTTGAGCTTGGTATCCACGCGCTCGATCACCAGGCGGAAGGCTACGATCGCATTGACCATGGTTTCGAGCTCCCGGCCCTCGAGCTGCAGCCGCCACGGCGCAGTACGCCCGGACTCGAAGCGATCGACCATCTCGTGCAGGATGGAGAGCGTGGACCCACGATCCTCCACCAGCTCGACGCGACCGTGGACATGAACGACGGCGTAGTTCCACGTCGGAACTGCTTTTTCAGGCTCCGCGTACCAGGACGGAGACACGTAGGCGTGGGGCGCATGGAACAGAGCCATGGTCGGACCATCGGCGAATTGCCGCCAATGCGGGTTGGCGCGCGCCATGTGGCCGATGAGCAAGCCCTTGGGCTCGGGTGTTGCGTGAAACAAAAGCGGGAGGTGGCTGATCTGCGGCTCGGGCGCGCGCGCCGTGACCAGGCTTGCGAACGGATAATCGCGGATCACGTGCTCGGCTGCCGCGGCGTCGCGCGCAACGAACGAAGGCGGCTGATAGACGCTCACTTCAGGGACAGCGTGTAGAGCGTCATCGGCAGCGCGGAATTTTTGTCGAACATCGCTCCTGCCTCGATGCCGGCGGTCGCGACCGCGGTGGCGTTGCGCATGCGCTGGTACTGGCTGTTCATCGCTCCAAGCGCGAATTCTCGGCCCGTGCCCACCGCCCAGAACTTCGTGTACTCGAAGACCTCCCGCATCGAGTAGACACCATAGATGCCGCTGGCGTTGGCGATCAACGCCGTAACCTGGGTCGATTCGTAGGGATCGTCCTCCTCTTCTTTGGGATTCAGGAAATGCTGCTCCTTTAGGATCGGATGGAGCTTGCGAAAGGTTTCGAAGATGGCGCGCTTGGTGGAGAAATCGAAATCCTCGTGCTTGGCGAGCAGGCTCTCGAACACGAGCTGATGCGCAGCGCTGCCGCACAAGCCGATATAGGTGCCCTTGTGATGCACGATCTTGTCGTAGGTGCTGTCGAATTGCGCCGACATCCGTGTATCTCCGAACGTGGTCAGTGAATCGGCAGCGATGGCAACTTCATTGTTCTTGCGGACGACGACGAGAGTTGTCATGGAGATATGCGGTGCAGGACGCAGGCCGCGCACAGGCGCTCAAGCGGAGCGCGTGCCGGTGCAATAGGAATTATACCGTGTGGTCTCTGTTCACGAGCATGAGCCGGGCGCGGGCAGCATGACGACCGGCGGCAATCTGCGGGCGTTCCATGCGACGTGGGCCCAACGCCAGAATTCGCCTGCCGACGCAGGCGGCGAAGGCGGCTCCGACTGGTCGAGAAATGTCCAGGCTTCTCGCAGCTGCGCAAGCGGGTGTGGGCTCAGCGCTTTCGCACCGGCCTGTTTGGACAATTTCCTGCCGCGTGCATCGAGCGCGATCGGGTGATGAAGATACGACGGTGTCGCATATCCCAACTGCCGCTGCAGCCAGATCTGCCGCGGGGTCGACAGCAGCAGATCCGCGCCGCGCACGACATGTGTGATGCCTTGCAAGGCGTCGTCGACGACGACGGCAAGCTGGTATGCAAAGAGTCCGTCGGCACGTTTGAGCACGAAGTCACCTACATCGCGCGCAAGCTGCTGCTCCTGCATGCCTTGCAAGCGGTCTTGAAACCGCACGATTTCGTCGCTGACGGCGACGCGCCAGGAGCGGCCTTGGCGACCCGCGGGTACGCCCCGACGACACGTTCCCGGATAGACGCGCTCACCACTCTTGCCCGGGGCCGCAAGTTCCAGCTCTCTACGAGTGCACGCGCAGTCGAAGGCCATGCGGCGGCGAATCAAGTCCTCCAGCGCCGCCGCGTAAAGCCCGCTGCGCTCGCTTTGTCGCACGACGGGTCCGTTCCACTCGAAGCCGTACGTCTCGAGCGTCGCGAGAATGGCATCGCTTGCGCCGGAGCGGCTGCGCGTCTGGTCGACATCCTCGATGCGCAGCAGCCAATCGCCTGCAGACGCGCGAGCGTCGCACCAGCTCGCCATCGCGGCAACCAGCGAACCGAAGTGCAGCGGGCCGCTCGGAGAGGGCGCGAATCGGCCGCGGTAGCGCCCGACGCTCAATTCAGAGTCTTGATCCCGCCGTGACCTGGCTCGGCGCGGCCGCTGTCCGCGATAGCAGGCGTCCAGCTCCAGTAACGTTTCATCGATCCGAGCACCGCAGTGGGATACTCGCCACGTCCGAGGCTGCCGTTATAGCGGCCGAGCGCACGATAGAGATCGCCCTGCTCGATATCGAGGTAATAGCGAAGTATGGTGCAGCCGTAGCGGAGATTGGTGCGCAAGGTAAACAGATCGTGGCCGCCGTCGCCGATCTGCCGCACCCAGAACGGCATGACCTGCATGAATCCACGTGCGCCGGCGGTGGAAATGGCGTACTTGCGAAAGTTGCTTTCGTGCTGAATGAGGCCGAGCACGAGCTGAGGATCGAGCCCGGCGCGGGTTGCTTCGTACTGAACAGTAACCAGGAAGTTGCGGCGTGTGGGCCAGTCCGGCATTTTGGACGCGAGACGAGACGACATGTCGGCCAGCCATGCCCACCCTTCGACGTCGGTCGCGAAGACAAGACGTGGAGCGGGATAGTCGCTGACCGAGCGATGCAGCTGATTCTGCACTCTCGACGCGAGCGCTTCCTCGACTTGATTTCCAGCGCCTGCCGGCAAGGCGATGAGCACGAGCAGGATCGCGCCCATCACGCTCAGGGTTCTTCGCATCGAAAGCGCGTCCTTCATCGCGTCAGCTCTGCAGTTTGGCGCGGACCAGCGCCACGATTTCAGACATGGGGACCGCGGTGGCGGCGGAATCGCGCCGCGACTGGTACTCGACCTTGCCCTCTTTCAATCCCCGCTCGCCGACGGTGATGCGATGCGGGATGCCGATCAATTCGAGATCGGCGAACATGACGCCCGGGCGCTCCCCGCGATCGTCGAGCAGGACCTCGAACCCGGCAGCGCAGAGCTCGTCGTGAAGAGCGATCGAGGCGGTGCGCACCGCCTCGTTGCGATCAAATGCGATGGGCGCGATGGCAACCGTGAACGGCGCGAGCGGCGCCGGCCAGAGGATGCCCCGATCGTCGAAATTCTGCTCGATGGCCGCAGCGACGACGCGAGTGATGCCGATTCCGTAACAACCCATTTCCATGGTCCGCGATTGACCGCCGGCGTCGAGGAAGGTTGCCCCCATCGCCCGCGAATACTCGGTTCCGAGAGCGAAAACGTGGCCCACTTCGATGCCTCGAACGATGTCCAGCACACCCTTGCCGTCCGGCGACGGGTCGCCGGCCACGACGTTGCGGATGTCCGCCACGATGTCAGGCTCGCGACAGTCGCGGCCGAAATTGACGCCCCGCAAATGATAGTCCGTTTCGTTGGCGCCGCAGACAAAATCGCTCATCACCGCAACCGTTCTATCGACGATCAAGGGCATGCCAGGATCGATGCCTACCGGCCCCAGATAACCCGGCGAGCAACCGGTGGCGGCAACGATCTCGCTATCGGTGGCCCAGCGAAAGCCGGCAAGCCCGGGTACCTTGGCCGCTTTGATTTCGTTCAGGCTATGGTCGCCGCGAATGAGCAGCATGTGCACTTTGCCGCCGGCGTTGAGCATGATGCATTTCACCGTGCGTCCGAGCGGCAGGTGCAAGAGCTCCGCGACCTGTTCGCACGTCGCCAGGCCGGGAGTATCCACCTTTTGCATGGGCTCGGCCGGTGCGGAGCGGTGGGCCTGCGGCGCGACCGCCTCAGCCAGCTCGACGTTTGCCGCGTAGTCGGAGTCCGCACACCACGCGATGGCGTCCTCGCCGGACTCCGCGAGCACCTGGAACTCGTGTGACGCGGAGCCGCCGATCGGGCCGGTGTCGGCGGCGACCGCCCGGAAGCGCAAGCCCAGGCGGGTGAAGATTCGTGAATACGCGTCGTACATGATCTGATACGACTTGAGCATCGCTTCCTTGTCGACGTCGAACGAGTACGCATCCTTCATGATGAACTCACGCGAGCGCATCACGCCGAATCGCGGCCGCACCTCGTCGCGGAACTTGACCTGGATATGATAAAGGTTGAGTGGAAGCTGCTTATAGCTCTTGATCTCCTTGCGTGCAATGTCGGTGATCACTTCTTCCGACGTAGGCTGCACGATGAAGTCGCGCTGGTGGCGATCCTTGAGCCGCAGCAGCTCCGGGCCGTACTTGTCCCAGCGTCCGGATTCCTGCCAGAGTTCGGCGGGCTGTATCACGGGCATCAGGAGCTCGATCGCGCCGGCCGCGTTCATCTCCTCCCGCACGACCGCCTCGACTTTTCGCAACACGCGCAATCCCAAAGGCAACCAGGTATAAATGCCCGCGGCGAGCCGCTTGATCATGCCCGAACGCAGCATCAGGCGATGGCTCGCGAGCTCGGCTTCGGCCGGCGCTTCCTTGAGCGTTGTCAGAAAATACTGCGATACGCGCATGAACGAATCAGCATCGTCAAAGCGCGCATTTTACGTGAAACGCTCGCTCTCTGCGCGGCGCGCGAGCATCGCGTTACGCACGATAAACAGTAATGCCGACAGTTATTCGGCGTTGGCGGGTGCAGATTCAGCGGACGACGATCACCGGCAGCTTGGAATGAGTGAGTACTTTTTGAGTTTCGCTGCCGAGGAGAAGCGCCGATACGCCGCGGCGGCCATGCGATGCCATGACGATCGCGTCGCATTTCTCCTTTCTCGCCGCGGCCAGGATCGCTTCCCACGGCGCCGCCGCGATGGCTTGCACCGCGGTGAATCGGATGCCCGCGGCTTTGGCCTTGGCGCCGACAGCGCTTAGGATCCGATCGGCCTCCTTCTTGCACATCGCGGCATACTCCCGCGGCGATACCGGCTCGTACATCACGCCATCGGCGTACGCGGGTAACGGAAAGGCGGGCGAGGCGTAGAAGCCTGTCAGTTTCGCGCCAAGCGCACGCGCTAGCGCGATCGCATGAACGATTGCCTTGGCTGAAAGCCGCGAGCCATCCGTGGCGACAAGAATGTTCCGATACATGGTCGATCTCCCACGCAAGCGATGCACTTATTCTATCCGAGGCGACGGAGGTGTCATCTTTATCCGATCCATAAGCCATGCGACAATCGTTCGAATGTCCATCGATATCGCCGACCCGAGAGCTTATTCCGCACCGACCGGCCCCATACAGGAGTCGCTGATCCGGTTGGCAGAGGCCAGCCTTGTAGCGTCGAGCGCGTCGCGCGCCGAGGAAATCGACGCAGCGCTTGTCAGCGCGCTCGCAGCGCATCTGCATGGAGACGACGCGTTGTGGCTTGCGGACCTTTTTTCCGCGTCGCCCTCGGCGGCCGTCGCGCGCCATATCTGGCGGAGGCTGATCGATGCATGGCGCGCGGCGTCGGCGGCAGAAGATGATCGAGTCGTTGCCACGCTTTTTGCGCTGCCGGTCGTCATTGTCGCCGGCGCAACAGCGAACGAATCGGCGCCAGTCGCGAGTACCTTAGGCGGGGTGCTCGCCGGAGTGCTCGTAGACGCCGAGCGGGTGACGGCTTTGCTGCGCGAGCATCATGCGCTCGGCGGCAACCAGAGCTTAGCGCTCGCGACGCCGCTGGTAGCCGCCGATGCGCTCGATATTCCGCGCCTGCCGACGCTGCTTGCATGGCAGAATTTGTCGACCAGCGACGGCCCGGTTACCCGCGAGGTGCATCCAACACCGATGGTGGTCCATTCAAGTCAGGAAGGCGTTCACCTGCGCTTCCTGATCGGAACCGCGATCGGTACATCTGCCGTGGACGTGTTCGCCGGCAAGGGGGGAGGCCAGTGGATCATGCCCCTGGCGCAGGAATTGTCGCGGCAACTTGCCACAACGGGGCTCTCGGTGCTGGCGCTGCCGCGCCCGCCGCAAGCGCCGCTGCTCGCTCTTCAACACGGGCGAGCCGCCCAGCGCGAGGTCGGCGCTCAGCTTTTTGCGAGCAACGCGATTCGGCGCTTTCGCGCGCGCGTCGGCGAGCCATCCGCGGTGATCAGCGCGCATCGATGCGCGGCCGCCCCCGGCGGCGGTGAGTTGAGGCTGTCGCTGTCGAGTCCGTTCGATCCGCGCCAGGCCGAGGGCTTCCGCTGCCCGCTGTTTCCACCCGATCGCGCGGTCGATGTGGCGACGATGTTGCTCGATCTCCTGCACGATTGTCGGGTGACCGACGTTCGGGTCATCGCCGGCGCGCAGGCAGACCGCGATCCGGACACCGGCTTGACGCTGCTGTTCAGAGCCGACGCCGTTCCGGATGGCGCGGCGGCAGCGTTCCAGTGAAAGCCATCTAGCCATGCTCGCGTCGCCGCACCTTGCCGACGCCGCTGATGTCCTGTTCGAGCTTCGGATTGCCGACATACTCCACCAATCCTGCGCCGGAGATCTCGACCGCAAGCGACGTCCGGGCATTGACGAAAGCCTTGCCCGCGCCGCTCACGTGCACCTCCGCGCGGTCGCTTTCCAGGTCGGTTGCCGCGTACGATCCCGCGCCGGACAAGTCCACGACCTGCGTGCCGACTTTGCCGGTCAGCTCCGCCTTGGTCGCGCCGGATCCTTCCAGATGCAGGCGGGACGCCTGGAGATTCCCTATCCTTACCGACGACGCGCCCGAAAAGTCGAGCCGCAGCTCATCGGCGCGAAGACTGTCGGCCGCGAGCTTGATGGCTCCCGCGGATTCCAGTCGATCGAGCTTGATGAAGTCCACTGTGACGCGCGTCTTCCACGGCCCCGACCAGTGCATCCAGTCCGACCATTGGCGCTCCTGGGCTACATCTATAAGCAGCGTCCCGTCACGGACCTCGGTGCGTATTCTGGGAAGGAGTCGGGCTGCCGCCTCGATGGTTGCGCCCTCGGTCGCGCCTTGGCGCAGGCGGACTTCCGCCGCACCGTAGATTTCGATCCGGCTGAACCCGGTAAGCACGCGCGTTTCCCGTTGCGACTCGCCGACCGGGGCGCTGCGCCGGGTCGTCGCCAGTGTCGCGACCGCGGCCAGGGTCGCGATGACGACGCCGACGATCACGACGATGAATATCTTCACGGCAGATTGTGCGTCAGGGCCATGTCTATTGGATGCGGCGAGAGTGCCGCCCGGATTCGCTTTCCGCCTTGCACGGCCATCAAGCGACCGTGAGTCCGCGTCTATAGCGCTCGGCGTTCTCGACGTAGTGGTCGGCGACCCATCGCAAACGGGCGACCTCTTCGGCGGTCAGGGTGCGCACCACCTTGCCCGGCGAACCGATTACCAACGAACGGTCGGGGATCGTCTTGCCCTCGGCAATGAGCGTGTTGGCGCCGATAAGGCACTCCTTGCCGATCACCGCGTTGTTCAGGATCACCGCCTTGATGCCGATCAGTGAGCCCTCGCCGATGAGGCAACCGTGCAGCATCGCGAGATGGCCGACGCTGACCGACGCTCCCACGGAGAGCGGCACGCCCTCATCGGTGTGGAGCACCGAGCCATCCTGAATGTTCGAGCGCGGTCCCAGTACGATGTCTTCGTTGTCGCCGCGAATGACCACGTTGAACCAAATCGAGACCTGTTGCTCGAGGATGACGCTGCCGACAACGACCGCGTTGGGCGCAATGTAATGGCCGCGGCCGCGCATTTGGACGCGTCGTTCGCCCAGGGTATAGATCATGGCGGGCTTCGGAACCAAAAGCCCGATGATACGGCAGGCCGTGCCGGGTGGCGTGGCCGCTATAATGCCGGCTCGCGCACTGTTCTCTGGCTTCGAATGAATCTAGATCGCGTTCCTGCCGGCAACGACGTTCCCGACGATTGCAATGTGATCATTGAGATCCCGATGCGCGGCGATCCGATCAAGTATGAAGTCGACAAGGAGACCGGCGCGGTATTCGTCGATCGCTTCATGTCGACCGCCATGCACTACCCGTGCAACTACGGCTACATCCCGCGTACGCTCTCCGACGACGGCGATCCGTCGGACGTGCTGGTGCTCTCGCCGATGCCGCTGATTACCGGCGTGGTCGTTCGCTGCCGGCCGATCGGCATGCTGAAAATGGACGACGAGGCGGGCGGAGACGCCAAGATCCTCGCGGTGCCGACGGACAAACTAACCGGGTTGTATCGGGCAATCCAGTCGCCGCGCGATCTGCCGGAGATCACGACACGGCAAATCGCGCATTTCTTCGAGCACTACAAGGATCTCGAACCGGGCAAGTGGGTCCGGGTTTCGACCTGGGTCGGAGCCGAGGCTGCCAAGGCCGAAATTCTTGCCAGCGTCGCGCGTTATCAGGCCGCACAGCCGGTGCCCGGGCGCTAGCGAGCTAGCGGGCGACGACAAGACGGGTGCCGGCGACTCGATCGTGCAGGAACTGTCGATCGGAGTTCACCAGTACCCAGGCATAGTTGACAGCGAGCAGTGCCATTGCCCACTGGCTGTAGCCCAAGGGTCGCAAGCCCGCGTAGGTGGCGATGGCAAGCCCGGGGCCGATCCAGCAGGCGACATAGCGCAGGGCCGCCCTCGATAGGCTGACAGGCGCCCCGACCGCCGACTCCAAGGCAAGCCGCCAGGTCTTCATCGGCAGCGTCCGCCGGCCGCCGCTCCATCCCCAGGCGCAATAGGCGCCAAGCACCGCGAACAGGCACCCGAACGAAACCGCCTGGGCCGCGGGTCTCAGAAGCGCCAGGGAGCGCTGATCGGCGGGCAGCGAAGGCGCGGCCGACAGCACCGGCAGCAGCGCAAATCCGACCGCTAGAGCAAGGGCGGCCAGCAGCAAGACTTCGTACAGGGATGCGGCAAGGCGCCGCATAACGCCGGCACGCTCGCTTACCCCCGCCGCGGGAAGGCGGGCTTTGGGAAGCAGAGGGACACCAAGCGAGGATGCCTCGGTTGGCTCGGTTGGCTCAGTTGGCTAATGCGGCGGCGGCGGCGCGGGTGATGTTGCCGGCGTAGCCTTGGCCGGAGCAGCGGCGCCCGCCGGCGCGACCGGTCGCGTCGCCAGTTCCTGCTTTTTTTCCGGTGGCAGTTGCTGATATTCCTGCCACTTCTGGCGGACTTCCTGCCGTTGCTCGGGCGGCAATTGCTTCAAGGCCTTGAATTGCGCCCTGGCCACGCGGCGCTCGTCGGGCGTCAGGCGTGCCCAAGCGCCCATTTGCTCCTGCACGCGTTGCTGCTGATCAGGCGGCATTTTTGGATAGCGCTGAGCGATGCCCAGCCACTTCTGCTTGCGCTGGGCGTCGAGCTTGTCCCACTCCGGTGCGAGCGGAGCGAGGACCTGCCTGTCGCTCGGCGAAAGGTCGGCCCAGTTCGACGAGCGCGCGACCAGCGGCCCGGGTGCTACAGGGCCGCTAAAAACACTCGTCGCAAGGACCAGGCCGAGAATCAGCAGGCGTGAGGTCAGGGTTGGGGTTCTTTCAGCCAATTCTGGAATCCCCGGTCCAGATACGCTTCGATCGGCAGCTCCGAGGTCAGAAGCGCGGCATCGGTTTCCTCGATATCGCGCGTTTGCTGCGCGATCTGCCAGTTTTGGAAAAAGAGGACACCGCCGACGATGAGCAGAATACCGATCCACAGCCGTGCGTCGCCGAGGAGCGGCCTGCCGCCCCCAAGCGATCCGCCGCCGCCGTCAGCGAGCACGAGCTCGGACGAGCGCTGCGGCGCTGCTGCCGCAGCCAACGCCGCCTGGCGCGCAAGCTGCAGCTTGTACGCCGTCCCGGCCTTCAGCTGGGCCGCCCCTTTGTCCAGATAAGCTGTTATTTTTTTTGCGGTTTCGGTTTGGTTCATAGCGATACCCCTTTGGCCTTCAGCATCTCGGCCAGTGCATGAACTGCGCGCGAGCAATGCGTTTTCACGCTGCCCTCGGAACAGCCCATTGCAGCGGCGGCCTCAGCCACGTCGAGTTCTTCCCAGTAACGCAAGAGAAACGCTTCACGTTGACGCGCCGGCAACCGCGTCAGAGCCTGCTCGATGAGGCCCACGATCTGGCCCTGCTCGACTTGGCGGGCAGGGTCCGCGGCCGTGTTCGAGTCCGATTTTGCCGGCAAAGTTTCAAGGAGGTCGAAATCGTCATCTTTGTCGTCCTTTTGGCCAAAGGAGGAGAACAGGGTTGTCCACGCGGATCGCACCTTCTGCCGACGGAAATGATCATGGATCGTGTTCTGCAAGATCCGCTGAAACAGCATCGGCAGTTCAGTCACCGGCTTGTCGGCGTATTTTTCCGTGAGCTTCAGCATCGCGTCCTGCACGACATCGAGGGCGGAATCCTCATCGCGGACCGCAAACATCGCTTGCTTGAAGGCACGGCGCTCTACTTCAGCCAAAAACGCAGAGATTTCCTGATGCGAAGCCAGTTGCGTCTCGATAAACGTGGGGATTTCCGCGAATTATAAGCACAAGCCGTCGACCGACGCCTGCCCGGCCCGTTGTGTGACGCAACAAGCATTGACGAAAGACGTCCGAGACGCTACTGTTCACTTAGTCGGCGGTTGCCGCCGGCAGAACACTGCAACATCGGTCGTTCGCGTTCCATCCGCCGGCGCCACGAGTGCCCGCGGAAAACCCTGGAGAACGCGGGTGGCCGTGACCCAATCGCGGCTTTCTACCCGATCCAAGCCCGTTCGGACGCGATTACCCGTACCGCGTCCCGCAGTTTGCAGCGGCTTAAGGTGCCTTTGGCTATCCAAGCCAGGCATTCAAGCCCATGTTCACTTGCCTTCGCCGAAAGGGAGCTTATGCAACTTACGGGCGCAGAAATCGTCATCCGTTGCCTCCAGGAAGAGGGCGTCGAGTACGTCTTCGGTTATCCGGGCGGGGCCGTTCTCAACATCTACGACGAGCTGTTCAAGCAGGAAAAGGTCAAGCACGTCCTGGTCCGCCACGAACAGGGGGCGGTGCACGCGGCCGACGGCTACTCGCGCTCGTCCCACAAAGTCGGCGTGGCGCTGGTCACCTCGGGTCCTGGCGTGACCAACGCGGTCACCGGCATCGCCACGGCCTACATGGACTCGGTACCGATGGTCGTGATCAGCGGTCAGGTACCGACGCACGCCATCGGCCAGGATGCATTCCAGGAATGCGACACCGTGGGTATCACTCGCCCCTGCGTGAAGCACAATTTCCTGGTCAAGGATGTCAAGGACGTCGCGCTCACCATCAAAAAAGCGTTTTATCTCGCCGCCACGGGCCGGCCAGGGCCGGTGCTGGTCGACATACCCAAGGACGTGACGCAGGCGTCAACCGAGTATTCCTATCCGAAGACGGTCTCGCTGCGCTCGTACAACCCGGTGACCAAGGGCCATGCCGGCCAGATCCGCAAGGCGGTGCAGCTTCTGCTCGAAGCCAAGCGGCCGATGGTCTATGCCGGCGGCGGCGTCATTCTCAACAATGCTTCGTCGCAACTGACAAGGCTGGTCCGCCTGCTCGGCTTCCCGTGCACCAATACGCTCATGGGCCTGGGCGCCTTTCCCGGCACCGATCCGCAGTTCACCGGCATGCTCGGCATGCACGGCACCTACGAATCGAACATGGCCATGCAGCACTGTGACGTGCTGCTCGCGGTGGGCGCGCGTTTCGACGATCGCGTGATCGGCAATCCGGCGAGTTTCTTTCGCAGCGACCGCCGCATCATCCATATCGACATCGATCCATCGTCGATCTCGAAGCGGGTCAAGGTCGACGTACCGATTGTCGGCTATGTCACCGAGGTGCTCGACGAGATGCTCAAGCTGATCGAGTCGTCCAATGTCCGGCCCGATCCGGCGGCGCTCAAGGTCTGGTGGGGCGAGATCAAGGAGTGGCAGCGCAAGGATTGCTTGAAGTACGACAAGAAAAGCGCGTTGATCAAGCCGCAGTTCGTGGTCGAGAAGCTCTACGAGTTGACCGGTGGCGATGCCTTCGTCACGTCGGATGTCGGCCAGCATCAGATGTGGGCGGCGCAATATTACAAGTTCGACAAGCCGCGGCGGTGGATCAACTCCGGCGGCCTGGGCACGATGGGTTTCGGACTTCCGGCGGCGATGGGCGTGCAGCTGGTCAATCCGGGCGCAACGGTCGTTTGCGTGACCGGCGAAGCATCGATCCAGATGTGCATCCAGGAGCTGTCGACCTGCAAGCAGTACCACCTGCCGATCAAGATCGTGAATCTGAACAACCGTTACATGGGCATGGTCCGGCAGTGGCAGGAGTTTTTCTACGGGAACCGGTACGCCGAATCGTACATGGATGCATTGCCCGACTTCGTGAAGCTGTCCGAGGCCTATGGCCACGTCGGCATGAAGATCGAAAAGCCGGGCGACGTCGAGGGCGCGTTGAAGGACGCGCTGAAGCAGAAAGAGCGGCTGGTGTTCCTCGACTTCATCACCGACCAGACCGAGAACGTGTTTCCGATGATTGCGGCGGGCAGGGGGCTTACGGAAATGATCCTGGCCGAAGAGCTGTGAGCCGGCCGCGATGAGGCATATCCTTTCGATTCTGGTCGAAAACGAGGCTGGTGCGCTGTCCCGCATTTCGGGGCTCTTCTCCGCGCGCGGCTACAACATCGAGTCGCTGACGGTCGCCCCGACCGAAGACCCGACCATGTCGCGGATGACGATCGTGACCGTCGGCTCCGACGACGTGGTCGAGCAGATCACCAAGCAGTTGAACAAGCTGGTCGAAGTCGTCAAGGTGATCGATCTCACCGATGGCAATCACATCGAGCGCGAGTTGATGCTGGTCAAGGTGCGCGCCGCGGGCAAGGATCGCGAAGAGATGAAGCGGCTTGCGGATATTTTTCGCGGCAACATTCTTGACGTGACCGACAAGAGCTATACCATCGAGCTGACCGGAACGGGATCGAAGCTCGATGCATTTCTGCAGGCGATGGAGCCGGGCGTGATTCTGGAGACGGTGCGCACCGGTGCGTCGGGCATCGGCCGCGGCGAGCGCATTCTCAGGGTCTGATCCGCTGCGACGGTAACTAAGGGGGAAACGAAGATGATGAAGGTTTATTACGACAAGGACGCCGATCTGTCGCTCATCAAGGGCAAGAAGGTGACCATCGTTGGCTACGGCTCGCAGGGTCACGCGCATGCGCAGAACCTCAACGACTCCGGCATCAAGGTCACCGTCGGCCTGCGCAAGGGTGGCGCGTCTTGGGATAAGGCGAAAAAAGCCGGCCTCAAGGTCGCTGAAGTCGCGGAAGCCGTCAAAGGCGCCGACTTCGTGATGATGCTGATGCCCGACGAGCATATCGCCGCGGTCTACCGCGACGAGGTCGAGCCCAACATTCGCAAGGGCGCGACGCTCGCGTTCGCGCACGGCTTCAACATCCACTACGGCCAGGTTCAACCGCGCGACGACATCGACGTGGTGATGATCGCGCCCAAGGCGCCGGGGCACACGGTGCGTTCGACGTACGTGCAGGGCGGAGGTACGCCGATGCTGATCGCGATCCATCAGGATGCAAGCCGCAAGGCGCGCGATCTCGCGCTGTCGTACGCCGCGGCGATAGGCGGCGCGCGCGCCGGCGTGATCGAGACATCGTTCAAGGAAGAAACCGAAACCGACCTGTTCGGCGAGCAGGCCGTGTTGTGCGGCGGTTGCGTCGAGCTGGTCAAGGCCGGATTCGAGACGCTGGTCGAAGCGGGGTACGCGCCGGAGATGGCCTACTTCGAATGCCTCCACGAGCTCAAGCTTATCGTCGACCTTATGTACGAGGGCGGTATCGGCAACATGAATTATTCGATCTCGAACAATGCCGAGTACGGTGAATATGTGACCGGCCCGAAGATCATCACCGGCGACACCAAGCGTGCCATGCGCGAGGCGCTGGACCGCATTCAGAGCGGAGAGTACGCGAAGGATTTCATCATCGAGAACCGCGCCGGCGCGCCGACGCTGTTGTCGAAGAGGCGCATGACGACCGAACACCCGATCGAGCAGGTTGGCGCCAAGCTCCGCGAAATGATGCCGTGGATCAAAAAGAATAAACTCGTCGATCAGACACGAAACTGATTGCCTTGTCCGACCGCAGCATGATTCGCGCCGGTTATTTTGTGCTTCGCGCGGCTGCTTCCTGGAGAAAATATGCGTACGCTGCATCGCCAGCGGGGCTGGCTCGGGCTCATCGGCTTGCTCGTCGCACTGGTGATCGTCGCGGTCCTGGCGCAGAAAGTGCTGAAGACATACGGACTCCTGTCAGGTGCCGACCCGGGGGCCAAGTCAGCTGCTGAGCGCGGGCCGCGCGGCCCGGGTGGCGTGAGCCCTGCGCCGTCGGACGCACCCGATGTGACACCGACGCCCGCCGCCGCCATAGAACGTGCTCGGGCACTCGAAAGTGCGGTCCAGCAGCAGGCGCGGGATCTGGACAAGCGCATCGACGACACGGCGAAATAGCGGCACGGTCCGCCAGCCACAAATGAATGACAGATATCCGCATCCCATCATTGCCCGCGAAGGCTGGCCGTTCATCGCAATATCGGCGGCAGTGGCCCTGGCGTTGACGCTCGCCGGCTGGTGGCTGGCGGCGCTGCCCGCATGGCTCATCACTGCGTTCATCGTGCAGTTCTTTCGCGATCCACCGCGTGGGATTCCGTCGCAGCCTAACGCGGTGCTGTCACCCGCGGACGGACGCGTCATGGTGGTGGAAAAGGCACACGACCCTTATCTCGACCGCGAGGCATTGAAGATAAGCGTGTTCATGAACGTCTTCAACGTGCATTCCAACCGCAGCCCGGTCGATGGCATCGTGCGCAACAAGTGGTATCACGCCGGCAGCTTTCTCAACGCGGCGCTGGCCAAGTCCTCGCTGGAGAACGAACGCAATGCGCTTCATATCGCCAGTGCCAACGGGGCCGACGTGACGTGCGTACAGATCGCGGGACTCGTCGCGCGGCGCATTCTTTGCTACGTCGGGCCGGGCGACACGCTTGCGCGCGGGCAGCGTTTCGGCTTTATCCGTTTCGGCTCACGCGTTGATATCTACCTGCCTGCTACCGCGACGTCGAAGGTGGCGGTGGGCGACGTGGCGAAAGCGACGTCGACAATCATCGCCGAATTCGCATAGCGATCCACCGCGCGACATTGTGTTGCCCTGCCCGGCCTGCTAGGCTACCCACCCATGGTGGATTTCAAGCAGGAGCGCGCGCTGGCCAAGAACCGGATTCGGCGGCGCGGCATTTACCTGCTGCCGAATCTGTTTACGACCGCGGCGCTGTTCGCTGGTTTCTACGCGATCGTGCAGGCGATGAACGGGCGATTCGATCAGTCCGCGGTCGCGATCTTCGTCGCCATGGTGCTCGACGGTCTCGACGGCCGCGTCGCGCGCCTCACCAAGACCCAGAGTGCATTTGGCGCGGAGTACGACAGTCTCTCCGACATGGTTTCGTTTGGTGCGGCGCCGGCGCTCGTCGTTTACGAATGGTCGCTGCGCAGCATGGGCAAGCTGGGCTGGATCGCGGCGTTCATTTACGTCGCGGGCGCCGCATTGCGTCTCGCACGCTTCAACACCATGCTCGAGGTTGCCGACAAACGCTATTTCCAGGGATTGCCGAGCCCATCCGCGGCGGCACTGGTCGCTGGTTTCGTCTGGATCATCGACGATTACGCCATCGACCCGGAGACGGTACGGTGGGCTGCCTGGGCGGTCACTCTTTTCGCGGGTCTTACCATGGTCAGCAATCTCAAGTACTACAGCTTCAAGACGATCAACCTGCGACGGAGCGTCCCGTTTGCGGTCGTGATACTGATCGTCCTGTTCATTGTGCTGATCAGCTATCAACCTTCGGTGGTGCCTTTTGCCGGCTTCGTGGTGTACGCGATTTCCGGCTTTATCTGGTCGGCATGGCTGGCGCTGAAGCGGCGCCGCGGCTGACCTTGCCGCCGATCAGGCTCATCATTTCCGCCCATCGCAAGTTGAGCTGATACACCCGTGTCGACCCGCTGGCTACTTCTTACATTGCTGTGCGTGCTGCTGATCGCCGCCGGGCAAATGCTGTTCAAAGTCGCTGCGGCGCAATGGCGCATCGATGGCTGGTCATGGGTGACGGTGCGCGGTTTCTTGTCGCCGGCCTTGGTGCTGGCATTGTTCCTGTATGGACTGACGACGATACTCTGGGTACTCATCCTGCGCGCCGTTCCCTTGTCCGCGGCCTTTCCGATCTACGCGCTGGTGTTCGTGCTGGTGCCCGTCGCGGCGCACTTCCTGCTCGGCGAGCCATGGTCGTGGAACACCTTGGTCGGCGGCGCGATCATCATGCTCGGCGTAATGATCGCGGTGCGATGACAAAGTGAGCGGCAGCGCGAGTATTCTCCCGCGAGAACCGTGGACGCAGGCGTATCTGGGAAGCAGATTGCAATCATTCATGGGCGAATCCTGCGAGCTTACGATTCTCATGCCGTGCCTCAACGAGGCGGAGACGGTCGCGCGATGCGTCGCAAAGGCCAATGATTTCCTCCGGCGTAGCGACGTTGCCGGCGAGGTGCTTATCGCGGACAACGGCAGCACCGACGGCTCGCAAGGTATCGCCAGGGCCAGTGGTGCTCGGGTCGTCGAGATTGCGGACCGCGGCTACGGAAGCGCACTCATCGGGGGCATCCGAGCGGCGCGCGGAACGTATGTAATCATGGGCGATAGCGACGACAGCTATGACTTCGGTGCTCTCGAAGCGTTCGTCGAAAAGCTTCGCGGTGGCGATGAGCTCGTTATGGGCAATCGGTTCCTCGGCGGAATAAGGCCTGGCGCGATGCCGTTGTTGCACCGCTATTTCGGCAATCCTGCGCTGAGTGCGATCGGCCGGCTGTTTTTTGGCGGCCGGATCGGCGACTTTCATTGCGGGCTGCGCGGGTTTCGGCGTGACTCCGTTGCTGCGTTGGATTTACGCGCTACCGGCATGGAGTTCGCGAGCGAAATGATCGTCAAA
>Ga0210402_10000300_pt1 | contig 56366 bp, 64 predicted proteins | sample IncBWC7MmetaG_FD_161055 | JGI IMG/M metagenome (GOLD analysis project Ga0210402, IMG submission 161055) | Forest soil microbial communities from Barre Woods Harvard Forest LTER site, Petersham, Massachusetts, United States - Inc-BW-C-7-M | ecosystem: Environmental > Terrestrial > Soil >... | reverse complement strand
ATCGACTTCGAGGGCCACGCCAACGGCCTTTCAGGCAAGGGCCAGGTGCGTTTCGCCGGCGACAACGCCGTACAGCAGATCGTGGCGCAACAGGTCAAGATCGGGAAGACCGACGTTTCCATCGACTGGAAGCGCGTGCCGGGCGGCGTCGAACTTGCACTGCGTGGAGCCTCGCTCGAGCTGCCGCGTGTGCGCACCATGATCAAGGCGCGCGACGAGATCGCCGCCAAGGAGCCGGCGGGGGCGGCCGCAACGGCGCGCAGCAACACCAAGCTCGCCCTGCAGATCCAGCAGGTCCTGACCGAGCGCGGCACGCTGGGCTACGTCAACGGGCGGCTCAGTCTGGCGGGCAAGCGCATCGCCTCGGCCGACATGACGATCGGCGGCGGCAACGGCTCGACCTTCCGCGTCACACCGTCGGGGTCGGGCCGGACCCTGTTCCTCTACGTCGCCGATTTCGGGATGATGCTGCGCGACGCCGGCTGGCTCGACGGCCTGGCCAGCGGCTACCTGCACATCGAAGGCCGCTACGACGACAGCGCCGCCGATTCGCCGCTCACCGGCTTTCTCAAGATGGGCCCCTACCGGCTGGAGAGGGTGACGCCGCGCGGCGACGTGGGCACGCTCAACTCCGCGATCGAAGGTCTCGGCCGCGCCGGCAACGCGCTGCAGCAGTTCGACGGCCTCGAGGCCAACGTCGACAAGAAAGGTGACCGCATCCAGATCAAGAACGGTCGCACCAACGGCACGTCGATCGGCCTCACCACCCAGGGCTTCGTCGATCTCAGCCAGGACACGGCACGGTTGGGCGGCGTGGTCGTGCCGGCCTTTGCGCTGAACAATCTTCTGTCCAACGTGCCGCTGCTCGGCCCGCTGCTGACCGGTGGCAAGGATGGCGGCCTGTTCGCGATTTCGTACCAGCTGCACGGGCCGCTCGACGACCTCAAGACCACCATCAACATGATGTCGGCGGTGACGCCCGGTGCGCTGCGCGAGCTGTTCAACGCCCAGCCCGACGCCCTGCAGCCACCGCTGCCGGCGGAGATGCAGCGTGCGCCTTAGACGGCTCGAACCAGGACGTGCCGCTTGCGACCGGCGGACAGCTTGAGCATGCCTGACGAATCGAGATCGCCTTCGCCCACCGTCGCGGTGTCGCTGGCGATCGACTTGTCGTTCAGCCGCCCGCCGCCGCCCTTGATCAGCTTGCGAGCCTCGTTGCGGCTTTCCGCCAGGCCTGCCTCGTGCAGCAGCTCGAACGCCGCGATGCCGGCGGCAAAGCGCGCGCGCGGCAGGTCGACGGTGGGCAGCGTGTCGGCCTTGTCGCCTTCCTCGAAGGTGCGCCGCGCGGTCTCGGCCGCCTGCTCGGCCGCCGCCTTGCCGTGGGCCAAGGTTGTGATCTCGGTGGCGAGGATCTTCTTGGCCTCGTTGATCTCCTGGCCGCCCAGCCCGTCGAGCCGTGCGATCTCGTCGAGCGGCAGATCGGTGAAGCTCTTCAGGAAGCGGCCGACGTCGGCGTCGTCGGTGTTGCGCCAGTATTGCCAGAAGTCGTAGGGGCTGAGGCGATCGGGGTTGAGCCACACCGCGCCCGCCGCGCTCTTGCCCATCTTGGCGCCCGAGCTGGTGCCGAGCAGCGGCGAGGTCAAGGCGAACAGCTCCGCGCCCTCCATGCGGCGGCCGAGATCGGCGCCCATGACGATGTTGCCCCACTGGTCCGAGCCGCCCATCTGCACGATGCAGTTGTGGCGCTTGTAGAGTTCCACGAAGTCGTAGGACTGCAGGATCATGTAGTTGAATTCGAGGAAGGTGAGCGGCTGCTCGCGCTCGAGCCGGAGCTTCACCGAGTCCATGGTCAGCATGCGGTTGACGGAGAAGTGCCGGCCGACATCGCGCAGCAGCGGGATGTAGAGCAGCGTGTCGAGCCAGTCGGCGTTGTTGGCCATCAGCGCGTCGGTCGGGCCGTTGCCGAACGCGAGGTAGTTGGCGAAGCTCTTGCGGATGCTCGCCATGTTGGCGTCGATCTGCTGCGGCGTCAGCAGCTGGCGCGTCTCGTCGCGGCCCGAGGGATCGCCGACCTTGGTGGTGCCGCCGCCCATCAGCGCGATCGGCTTGTGGCCGGTCTTCTGCCACCAGCGCAGCAGCATGATCTGCAGCAGATGTCCGACATGCAGCGAGTCGGCGGTGCAGTCGAAGCCGATATAGGCGGTGCGAATGCCGCTCGCCAGCAGCGCGTCGAGGCGCGCGGCATCGCTGCACTGATGCACCATGCCGCGCTCGTGCACGATCCGCATGAAATCCGACTTGAAGCCCGCCATCTGTCCGCTCGGCAGTTTGTCCGTGAAGGGCCGCGGGTGTAACACGGGGCCGCCCGCGTCTCAACGGATCCTGGTATGTCGTCGTCCTTTCTGCATGCTCTCGGCCTGATGAGCGGAACCTCGGTCGACGGCGTCGATGTGGCGCTGATCGAGACCGACGGCGAGCGGCTCGCCTCGTTCGGCCCCGTCCTGACCGTTCCCTACAGCGACGGTGTGCGCCGGGTGATCCGTGCAGCCTTCGGCGCCGAGCAGCCGAACGCGGCAACGGGCGCCGCCGAGCAGGCGGTCACCGAGGCGCATGCCGACGCGGTGCGGCGCTGGTCGCGGGACAGCGGCACGGCGCTGTCGACGCTCGACGTCGTGGGTTTCCATGGCCAGACCATCACGCATCGGCCGGAAAAGCGCTTCACCTGGCAGATCGGTGACGGCGCAGCCCTTGCCAAGGCGCTCGGCGTGCGTGTGGTGAACGATCTGCGCGGCGCCGATGTTCTGGCGGGCGGGCAGGGCGCGCCGCTGGTGCCGATCTATCATGCAGCGCTCGTGCGCGACCTGCCGCGGCCGCTCGCGGTGATGAATATCGGCGGCGTCGCCAATGTGACGTGGATCGGCGCGGACGACACGCTGCTCGCCTTCGACACCGGTCCCGGCAATGCGCCGATCGACGATTGGTGCGCCCGGCGTGCCGGCCGGCGCTTCGACGAGGACGGCGCGCTCGCCGCATCGGGCAAGATCGATCGCACGCGCCTCGAACGCTTCAGCGAGCACCGCTACTTTGCGCGCCGGCCGCCCAAGTCGCTCGATCGCGGGGATTTCAGCGACTCATGGGCCGCGGGTCTCAGCGCTGCCGATGGCGCGGCGACGCTGACACGCGGCACGGCGCGGGCCATCGCGCTCGCGGCTCGTCTTTTCCCCGCGCCGGTGACGCAATGGGTGATCGCCGGTGGCGGGGCCCGCAATCCGACTCTCTTGAAAGCCATCGCCGAGGAAACGCGCGGCAAGGTCGTGACGGCCGACAGTCTCGGCTGGAACGGCGATGCGCTGGAGGCGCAGGCCTTCGGCTTTCTCGCCGTGCGCTCGTTGCGCGGCCTGCCGCTGACCTTTCCGGGAACGACCGGGGCGCCGCGGCCGCTCGCCGGCGGCCGTCTCAACGAGCCTTAGGGCCTATCCGCCTCACCGTATCGGGTGACTGGCAACGAAGAGGCTTACGGCTCTTTGTTGCTGGTCGCGCGACCGGGCGGATTGAGCAGGCTCTTGGCCACGTACTTGTCGACCTCGACGGCGAGCTTATCGAGCGAGTCGTGGTAGAAGTGGTTAGCGCCCTTGATGGTGCGCGATTCCACGGTGATGCCCTTCTGCAGCGAGAGCCGCGCCACCAGCTTCTGGATGTCGGCGATCGGCACGACCTCGTCCTTCTCCGCGCCCACGATCAGGCCGGACGAGGGGCACGGCGCCAGGAAGGCGAAGTCGTAGGAGTTCGCGGGCGGCGACACCGAGATGAAGCAGTCGATCTCGGGACGGCGCATCAGCAGCTGCATGCCGATCCACGCGCCGAACGAGTAGCCCGCGATCCAGCACGACTTGGCGTCGGCGTTCATGCTCTGCAACCAGTCGAGGGCGGCCGCCGCGTCGGAGAGCTCGCCCATGCCATTGTCGAAGCGGCCCTGGCTGCGGCCCACGCCGCGGGTGTTGAAGCGCAGCACCGAAAAGCCGCGATTCACGAAGACGTGGAACAGCGAGAAGACGACCTTATGATTCATCGTCCCGCCATATTGCGGATGGGGATGAAGAATCAGCGCGATGGGCGCGTGTTCTTCCTTGCTCTGGTGATAGCGACCCTCCAGGCGACCCTCGGGGCCGGTGAACATCACATCAGGCATCTAGACTCCGGTATTTCCTCATTATTGGCCGCCGATGGGGGCGGGAGGAGCGGTTTTTCAGGGGGAATCTTGATACTTGACCAACCTACTCAGGTTTATTAAACCCTACCGCCTTAGTCGGTTTTTCCCCAGATCCCTGTGTGGGGGTCCGCAATATCTTAGCAAGGCCTTGGTTTTCAAGACCTTTCGGCGCTTGCCCATGTGAGCCGGCCAAAGCCGGCACGAGGAGGATGCTGTGAAGCTCAGCACCAAGGGTCGTTATGCCGTCATGGCGATGGTCGATCTGGCCCGTCATGCACAGGCCAAGCCGGTGTCATTGTCGGACATTGCCACCCGGCAGGAAATCTCGTTGTCATATCTGGAGCAGCTCTTTGCCCGCCTGCGCCGGGCCGGCCTGGTGAAGAGCGTGCGCGGTCCGGGCGGCGGCTATCGCCTGACACGCGGCTCAGCCGAGACGCGCGTCTCGGAAATCATCCTGGCGGTCGACGAGCCGATCAAGGCGACGCGCTGCACGGAGATGGGTGCCACCGGCTGTCGCGCCGATCGCAGCAAGTGCCTGACCCACGATCTGTGGGAGGAACTGGGCAACCAGATCCACATGTTCCTGAGTTCGGTCACCCTGCTCGACGTGCTGGAGCGCAAGCTCAGCCCCCGCATCGCCGAAGCGCCCACGGCGGCTGCGGCCAAGTCCGACGCGATGGCCGCCGCCAGCTAGGACCAACGGTTATGTCCGCGTTCGCGTATCTCGACCACAACGCCACCAGCCCGCTGCGACCGGCGGCGTTCGACGCCATGGTCGAGGCGCTGCGCGCCGGCGGCAATCCCTCGTCGGTGCATCGCGCCGGCCGTGCGGCACGCAGCCGGGTCGATGCGGCGCGTCGCCACGTGGCGGCGCTGATCGGCGCCCTGCCGGCCGAGATCGTGTTCGCCTCGGGCGGCACCGAAGCCAACAACATGGCGATCGCCGGCAGCGGCCGGCAGCGCGTGCTGGCCTCCGCCGTCGAGCACGACAGCGTCCTGAAGAGTGCCCCTGACGCCGAGATCATCCCGGTCGATCGCGAGGGCGTCGTCGATCTCGCGGCTCTCGAGCGCCTGCTCGTGCGGCACGGCGAGCCGGCGCTGGTGTCGGTGATGCTCGCCAACAACGAAACCGGCGTGCTGCAGCCGATCGCCGATGTCGTTCGGCTGGCGCGCCAGGCCGGCGCCCTCGTGCATTGCGATGCCGTGCAGGCGGCCGGCAAGGTGCGCGTCGATCTGCACGGGCTCGGCGTCGACTATCTCAGCCTCTCGGCCCACAAGCTCGGTGGCCCGACCGGCGTTGGCGCAATGGCGATACGAAGCGGTGCGCCGTTTGCGCCGGATCGGCGGGGCGGCGGGCAGGAATCCAATCGTCGCGCCGGCACGGAGAACGTGGCCGGCATCGCAGGCTTCGGCGCCGCCGCCGAGGCCTCGCGCGACGGGCTCGCGGTCGAGGGGCTACGCGACCGATTGGAGAGGTCGCTGCTGGCGATCGCGCCGGACGCGCGCGCCTTCGGCGCCGGCGCGCCGCGGCTCGGCAACACGAGCTGCATCTCCATGCCCGGCGTGAAGGCCGAGACGCAGGTGATGGCGCTCGACCTCGCCGGCCTCTGCGTGAGCGCAGGGGCGGCCTGTTCGTCGGGCAAGGTGCACCGCTCCGCGGTGCTGGCGGCCATGGGCGTGGAGGATGCCGTGGCCGAGACGGCGATCAGAATAAGTTTCGGCTGGAACACCGATTCAGACGATATCGAACGCTTGATCGCGGCCTGGCGGGACCTATATACCCGAGTGTCACAGTCGGATATTCGCCAAGCCCGGGCAGCCTAGGAAATTCAAGGGGTTAGCATGAACGTCCTTACCCAGATCCGGCGCAACGACCAGCCGATCTACCTCGATTACCAGGCGACCACGCCGATGGACCCGCGCGTGCTGGAAGCGATGATGCCGTACTTCACCTACAAGTTCGGCAATCCGCATTCGCGCAGCCATTCCTACGGCTGGGAAGCCGAGGAGGGCGTCGAGAAGGCGCGCGGCCAGGTCGCCAAGCTGATCGGCGCCGACGAGAAGGAAGTGATCTTCACCTCGGGCGCCACCGAGTCGAACAACCTCGCGATCCGCGGCATCGCCGAGTTCTACAAGGACCGCAAGAACCACATCGTCACCACCGTGACCGAGCACAAGTGCGTGCTCGACACCTGCCGCCATCTCGAGCAGCAGGGCTTCGAGGTGACCTACCTGCCGGTGCAGAAGAACGGCCTGATCGATCTCGACGCGTTGCGCGCGGCCGTCACCGACAAGACCGTGGTGGTCTCGATCATGGCGGTGAACAACGAGATCGGCGTCATCCAGCCGCTCGCCGAGATCGGCAAGATCTGCCGCGAGAAGAAGGCCTTCTTCCACACCGACGCGGCCCAGGCCGCCGGCAAGATCCCGCTCGATGTCGAGGCGATGAACATCGACCTGATGAGCATCTCTGGCCACAAGATCTACGGGCCCAAGGGCATCGGCGCGCTCTACGTGCGCCGCAAGCCGCGGGTGCGGCTGGTGCCGTTGATCGTGGGCGGCGGCCAGGAGCGCGGCTTCCGTTCGGGCACCCTGCCGACGCCGCTGTGCGTCGGGCTGGGCGAAGCCGCCGAGATCGCCATGAAGGAAATGGACGCCGAGTCCAAGCGGCTGGCCAAGCTGCAGGCCCGCATGCTGAAGGGCCTGAACGACAAGCTGACCGACATCCACGTGAACGGCGATCTCGACCATCGCATTCCGGGCAACCTCAACATCGGCTTCGCCTATGTCGAAGGCGAATCGCTGATGATGGGCATCAAAGGCCTGTCGGTGTCGTCCGGCTCGGCCTGCACCTCGGCCTCGCTCGAACCCAGCTACGTGCTGCGCGCGCTGGGCGTGGAGGAGGACATGGCCCATACGTCATTGCGCATCGGCCTTGGCCGGTTCACGACCGAGCAGGAGGTCGACACCGCGGTCGACGAGCTGGTGCGCCACGTCAATAAGCTGCGTGCGATGAGCCCGCTCTGGGAGATGGCCCAGGAGGGTGTCGATATAAAGTCGATCGAATGGGCGGCCCACTGATTCATTGGGCCCCCATCGAAATTTTGAGGAGAGAGTCATGACCTACAGCGCCAAGCTGATCGATCACTACGAGAATCCCCGCAACATCGGGTCGCTCGACAAGAATTCCGAGGATGTCGGCACCGGTCTGGTCGGCGCGCCGGCCTGCGGCGACGTCATGAAGCTGCAGATCAAGGTCGGCCCCGACGGGCTGATCGAGGACGCCAAGTTCAAGACCTTCGGCTGCGGCTCGGCGATCGCCTCCAGCTCGCTCGTCACCGAGTGGGTCAAGGGCAAGACGATCGACGAGGCCGAGACGATCAAGAACACCGACATCGCCAAGCATCTGGCGCTGCCGCCGGTGAAGATCCATTGCTCGGTCCTGGCCGAGGACGCGATCAAGGCGGCGATCGCAGACTATCGCGCCAAGACGGTCAAGAAGGACGAAACCCAGGAAGCCGCCGAGTAGGCTGCGGAGCGAGAGCGTATGAGCACGACCACGGAGACCACCCAGCAGCCGGCGCCGACGGCCGCCGCGCCGGCCCCCGCTCCGAGGGCCCGCCGGCCGCGGCCGCAGGTGATGAAGGTGACGCCGGCCGCCGCCGAGCGGGTGAAGGCGTTGATCGAGAGCCGCGGCAAGCCGACCGCCGGCATCCGCATCGGCGTGCGCTCCAAGGGCTGCTCGGGCCTTTCCTACACGCTCGAATTCGCCGATGCCGCGCAGCCTATGGACGAGGTGGTCGACACCAACGGCGTCAAGCTCCTGATCGACCCCAAGGCGGCGCTGTTCCTGATCGGCACCGAGATGGATTACGCCGAAGAAAAGCTGAAGTCGGGCTTCGTGTTCACGAACCCCAACGAGAAGGGCCGCTGCGGCTGCGGCGAATCCTTCCACGTCTGAAGAGCGGTCATGGATCATTTCGCGCGGCTGGGCCTGCCGGCGGCGCTCGATCTGGAGCCCGCGGCGCTCGACAGGGCCTATTTCGCACTCCAGCGCCGGTGGCATCCCGACCGCTTCGTCGCCCGCCCGTCCGACGAGCGGGCGCGGGCCTCGAGCGAGGCGGCGGCGCTGAACGATGCCTACCGCACGCTGAAGGATCCGCTGAGCCGCGCCGTCTATCTCGCCGAGTTGCGCGGCGTGGAGCTGCCCGGCGACGGCAAGACGATCGACGACCCGGACCTCCTGATGGAGGCCATGGAGGCGCGTGAGGCGTTGCACGAAGCGGCCAGCGGCGAGGCCGTCGAGGCGCTGGCGGCGCAGGCGAAGCAGCAGGCGCAGGCGGCATTGAAGGAGCTGGCGGATTTGTTCTTGCACGACGACAAGCCCGCCATCAGAAAGACGCTCCTTCGCCTGCGCTACTTCGACAAGTTCGCCGAGGAAGCGCGTGCGCGACACATGAATCTTGAACGGTCGAGAGCATGACTTTGCTGGAGATCCACGAGCCGGGCGAAACGCCCCTGCCGCACGCCGGCGAGGGATCGCTCGCGGTCGGCATCGATCTCGGCACGACCAATTCCGTCGTGGCGATCGCGCGCGACGGCAAGCCGGCCGCGCTGCACGATGAGCGCGGCCGCGCCCTTGTGCCATCGGTCGTGGCCTATCCCGCGTCGGGCGGCGTGCTGGTGGGCGACGAGGCCCGGCTGCTGACGATGCAGGAGCCTCGCAACGTCATTGCCTCGGTGAAGCGGCTGATGGGCCGCGGCGCCGCCGACCTGCACGCCGTGGCGGGCGTGCTGCCCTATGAGATCGAGCCGGGCACCGGCCAGACCGACATGGTGAAGCTGCGCATCGGCGGCAAGGCGCGCTCGCCGGTCGAGATCTCGGCCGAGATCCTGAAGGCGTTGCGCGCGCGGGCCGAATCGGCTCTCGAGAAACCGGTCGAGCGTGCCGTCATCACCGTGCCGGCCTATTTCGACGATGCCGCGCGCACCGCCACGCGCGACGCTGCGCGGGTCGCCGGCCTCGAAGTGCTGCGCCTGGTCAACGAGCCGACGGCGGCGGCGCTCGCCTACGGCTTGGACAAGGGCTCCGAGGGCCTCTACGCCGTCTACGACTTGGGCGGCGGCACGTTCGACTTCTCCCTGCTGCGCCTGGAGAAGGGCGTGTTCCAGGTGCTGGCGACCGGCGGCGACAGCGCGCTGGGCGGCGACGATTTCGACCGCGCCATCGCCGAGCGCATGCTGGGCGAGCGCAAGAAGGACGGCCTCGGCGACCGGGTCGACGAGGCCGCGGTGAAGACCGCGCTGGCGCTCGGCCGCCAGATGAAGGAGCAGCTCTCCGATCGCGAGCAGACGTCGGGCCGCCTCGAGATCGCGGGCGTGCCGTCGTTCCATGCACTCTCCCGCGCCGAGTTCGAGGCGATGATCGGAGGCTACATCGCCCGCACGCTCGACATCGCGCGCAATGTGCTGGTCGATGCCGATATCAAGCCGGCCGACGTGCAGGGCGTGGTGCTGGTCGGCGGCTCGACGCGCGTGCCGCTGGCGCGCGCCGGGGTCGCCGGCATGATCGGCAAGCCCGCGCTCACCGACATCGATCCCGACGAGGTCGTGGCGCTGGGCGCGGCGCTGCAGGCCGAGGCGCTGACCGGCGGCAGCGACACGCTGTTGCTCGACGTCACGCCGCTGTCGCTCGGGCTCGAGACCATGGGCGGCATCGTCGAGAAGGTCGTGCCGCGCAACACGCCGATCCCCGTCCAGCTCGCGCAGGATTTCACCACCTACCAGGATGGCCAGACGGCCATGGCGATCCATGTCGTGCAGGGCGAGCGCGAGATGGTCGCCGACTGCCGCAGCCTCGCGCGCTTCGAGCTTTCCGGCATTCCGCCGATGACGGCGGGCGCCGCGCGCATCCGCGTCAGCTTCGCCGTCGACGCCGATGGGCTCCTCACCGTGTCGGCCGAGGAGCGCACCACCGGCGTGGCGCAGCGCATCGAGGTCAAGCCGTCCTATGGCCTCAGCCACGACGACATGGCCGACATGCTCTACGACAGCCTGGAGAATGCCGAGGCCGACATGACGCGGCGCCTGCTCACCGAGGCCCGGGTCGAAGCCAGGCGCAGCCTGCTGGCGCTCGAGGCGGCGCTCGCCAAGGATGGCACCTTGCTTAGCGCCGAGGAGCGCGCGGCAATCGATGCCGGGCGCGCGCGTGTCGAGGGCGCGATGGCCGGCGACAGTCGCGACGAGATCAATGCCGCGGCCGAGGCGCTGGAGACGCTGAGCAAGCCGTTCGCTGAGCGGCGCATGGATCGCGGCATCCGCGAAGCGCTGTCGGGTTTGTCGGTCAAGGAATTGGAAACCCGGGTGGGCGAGTGACGAGGTTGTTCTGAATGCCGAAGATGACGTTCATTCTGAAAGATGGGTCGCGCAAGGAGGTGGACGCGCCGCTGGGCCTTTCCGTGCTCGAGATCGCCCATCGCAACCATGTCGACATCGAGGGCGCCTGCGAGGGCTCGCTGGCCTGCTCGACCTGTCATGTCGTCGTCGAAAAGGACTGGTTCGACAAGCTGGCGCCGGCCAGCGAGGACGAGGAGGACATGCTCGATCTGGCATTCGGCCTGACCCATACTTCGCGGCTAGGCTGCCAGATCCGCATGAGCGAGGCGCTCGACGGGCTGGTCGTCAAGCTGCCGGCGGCGACCCGCAACATGATGGTCGACAAATAGGAGAGGGCGATGGCGCGCAAGCTCCGGTGGACGGACGTTCACGATATCGCGATTGAGCTCGAGGAGCGTCACCCCGAGGTCGACAACGTCAACCTGCGCTTCACCGACCTGCATCGCTGGGTGTTGGAATTGCCCGATTTCGAGGACGAGCCCGGTCGCTCCAACGAGAAGATCCTGGAGGCGATACAAGCCGCCTGGATCGAAGAGCGCGACTAGCCGGATGCCCCATTTTGGTCGAAAATGGACTCGTACATTGATACCTGGGAGGGTGTCATGAGGGGCTATTGGATCCGGTTATCGGTACTGCCGCTGCTGCTGGCGGCCGGCCTGACGGCGTGCGCCTCTAACGGCGTGCAGCCCGGCATTGTCAATACGTCGTCGGCGCCGCCTCCCGCGGGCGGGCAGGGTTATCCTGCGAACTATCCCGCCAACTACCCTGCAAATGGCCCGGTCCAGGCCAGCGCACCTGCCCAAGGCAGCAATCCTTACCCCGCGCCTGGCGTAACCGGCGATGCCGGGCGAGTCGTCTCGATCCGCGAAGTTGGACTGGCGGGTGCCGGCGGCGGCGGCAGTGGTATGGGCGGTAGTGGTCCTCTCCTGGGCGGCCTGTTGGGCGCGGGCGCCGGCGCCACGATCGGCGCCGTCACCAGTCATACGCTGGGTGGCGGCATCGTCGGCGCCGTGATCGGTCTGGTGGGCGGCGCCATTGCCGGCAGCATCGCCAGCGGCAATTACGGTTCCGGCGGCCCGGGCGGCGGTTACGGCGGTCGCGGCATCGAGGTCACGGTGCAGCGCGACGATGGCCAGCAGATCACCGTGGCCCAGCGCGACGATGGCGACATCCAGCTGGGCGACAGGGTGCAGGTCGTGCAGAACCGTCAGGGCGTAGCCCAGGTCGTGCGCGACACCTCGCGCAGCCCGGACTGACCGGTTACGTTTCATTCGACCGAGTGAAAAGAGGAACTCCGATGTTCGGCAAGTGGTTGCTCGGCCTTCTGTTGCCCCTGGCTTTGGCGGCCGGGCTCGGCGCCTGTGACAACTATAACAATTCGGTTCAGCCCGGTGTCGTTAACACTTCGGCGCAAGGCGGCTCTCGGGGTGAGACCGGGCGGGTGGTTTCCATCCGCGAGGTCCCGGTCCGCAACCGGAGCTCGGGCGTCAGCGACGGCACCCTGGTCGGCGGCGGCTTGGGCGCCGCGGGTGGCGCGGTCATCGGCGGCACCACCACCCACTCGGTGGGTGGCGCGGTCGTGGGCGGCCTGCTGGGCGCCGTGGCGGGCGGCATCGCCGGCACGGCGATCGACCAGAACTCGACCCGCCGCGGCATCGAAGTGACGGTCCAGAAGGACAACGGCCAGCAGGTCACGATCGCCCAGACCGACGACGGCGACGTCCAGATGGGCGACCGGGTGGCGATCGTCTATGACCGCAACGGCGTGGCCAAGGCCGTCCGCGATACCAGCGGCCGGCGGGATCAATAGCCGTCTGGCGAGCCTTCGCCGCGCGGCCTATATAGGCCGCGCCATGACCAGTAATTCCCTCGGGATCGACAAGGCGCCCGCCGACACCCGCGTTGTCGTCGCGATGTCGGGCGGCGTCGATTCGTCTGTTACGGCGGCGCTCCTGAAGGAGCAGGGCTACGACGTCGTGGGCGTGACCCTGCAGCTCTACGACCAGGGTGTCGCCGCGGGAAAGACCGGCGCCTGCTGCGCCGGCCAGGACATCGCCGATGCCCGCCAGGTCGCCGAGCGGCTCGCCATCCCGCACTACGTGCTCGACTACGAAAGCCGCTTTCGCGCCGAGGTGATGGACTCCTTCGCCGATTCCTATGCGCGCGGCGAGACGCCGGTGCCCTGCATCGCCTGCAACCGCACCGTGAAGTTCCGCGACCTGCTCAGGACAGCACGTGAGCTCGGCGCCGAGGCGCTGGCGACGGGCCACTACGTGCAGCGGGTGATGGGTGAGGCGGGCCCCGAGCTGCACCGCGGCGCCGACCCGGCGCGCGACCAGAGCTATTTCCTGTTCGGCACGACCCGGGACCAGCTCGACTTCCTGCGCTTTCCGCTCGGCCCCCTGCCCAAGAGCGAGACCCGCGCGCTCGCCCTGCGCTTCGAATTGCCCGTGGCCGACAAGCCCGACAGCCAGGATATCTGCTTCGTGCCCAACGGCGACTACGCCTCGGTGGTGCAGAAGCTCCGGCCCGAGGCGGTCGAGGCGGGCGATATCGTCGACAGGACGGGCCGGATCGTCGGCCGCCATGACGGCATCGTGCGCTTCACCGTGGGCCAGCGCCGCGGCCTGGCGCTGGGCGGCCGCGACGGCACCGACAACGATCCGCTCTATGTCGTGCGGCTGGAACCCGAGAGCCGCCGCGTCGTGGTCGGCCCGCGCTCGGCCCTCGGTCGCAGCGAGATCGCGCTCTATGACGTGAACTGGATCGGGCCCGCCCTTGAGGACGTGTTGCCCGTGCAGGTGCGGGTCCGCTCCAGCCAGGCGCTGCGGCTGGCAACCGTCGAGCGCGCAGCCAACGGTGCGATCGTCCGCTTCGCCGAGCCCGAGATCGGCGTCTCGCCCGGCCAGGCCTGCGTGGTCTACGATGCCGCGAACGGCAGTCGCGTGCTGGGCGGCGGCTTCATCCGGCGCTTCGCGTCATGATGAAGTTCGACCATCTCAACCTCCCGGTCAGCAACCTCGACCGGTCGCGCGACTGGTACATCTCCACACTCGGCCTGAAAGTCGAGTTCGAGATCGCCGCCAGCCGCACCGTGGCGCTGCAGGACGGCGAGGGCTTCGCGATCTTCCTGCAGGAAAAGCCGGGCGTGGCCTCGAACGGCACCGCGCTGTGGTTCCAGGTCGACGATGTCGATGCGATCTACGCCAAATGGACGGCGCGCGGCGTTACCTTCAGTCACGGACCGCAGAAGAATTTCTGGGGCTACGGCCCCGAGCTTGCCGATCCCGACGGCTATATCGTGCGCCTGTGGGACGAGCGAACGATGCGCGAGAAATAGGCCGGTCGGGCGTTTCTTGACAGTGCGCGGCCTCGCCGCATAAAAGCCCCCAGCGCGCGTAGACGCGCGCCTCATGGCTGGGTAGCTCAGCTGGTTAGAGCACGGCACTCATAATGCCGGGGTCGGCGGTTCAAGTCCGCCCCCAGCTACCAAATTTGGCCCCCGGTCTTGCGCGACCGGGGGCTTTATTTTGGGGTTTCTCTCCGCCACCTTACAATCATGGCCAACGGACATACGCACCAGACCGACGTCGTCATCGTAGGCGCGGGGCCGGTCGGCCTGTTCGCCGTGTTCGAATGCGGCATGGTGCGGCTGCACTGCCACGTCGTCGACGTGCTCGACCATGCCGGCGGCCAGTGCACCGCGCTCTATCCGGAAAAGCCGATCTACGACGTGCCGGGCTTTCCGCGCATCGAGGCGGCCGAGCTGGTGGTCCGCCTCAAGGCGCAGGCCGCGCCCTTTCGTCCAGTCTACCATCTGGGCGAGCAGGTCCAGGCGCTGGAGGCGGTGAGCGGCGGCTTCTGGCAGGTCACAACCTCGAAGGGCACGGTGGTGCAGGCGAGGGCCGTGATCATCGCCGCGGGCGTCGGCGCCTTCGGTCCCAACCGGCCGCCGCTCGCCGGCATCGAGGCCTACGAAGGCAAGAGCGTCTTTTATTACGTCACCCATCGCGAAAGCTTCCGCAGCAAGCGTGTGGTGATCGCGGGCGGCGGCGACACCGCCGTCGACTGGGCGCTGTCGCTGGCCGAGGTCGCCCAGCGCGTCTCGGTGATCCACCGCCGCGACAAGTTCCGCGCCGCCCCCGAGAGCGAGGCCAGGCTGAAGGCGCTGGTCAAGGCCGGCAAGATCGACCTCGTCGTGCCCTACCAGCTGCACGCGCTGGAGGGTGCCCAGGGCCAGTTGACGTCCGTCACCGCAGCCACGCTCGACGGCGCGACCCGGCGCATCGAGGCCGATGCGCTGCTGCCGTTCTTCGGGCTTTCGATGTCGCTCGGTCCCGTTGCCGACTGGGAACTGGCGTTGCAGCACAACCAGATCGGCATCGACGCCGCGACCACGGCGACCAACCGGCCGGGCATCTTCGCCATCGGCGACGTCGTCACCTATCCCGGCAAGCTGAAGCTGATCCTGACCGGCTTCGCCGAAGCCGCCATCGCCGCGCGCTCGGCCTATGCCCTGGTCCATCCCGAGACGCCGCTGCACTTCGAATATTCGACGACCTCGGGCCTGCCCTCCGTCTAGCGCTGGGGGCCTAACGCAACGTCCTGAAGAAGGCGCGCACGTCGCCGACGAACAGCTCGGGCTGCTCGAAGGCGGCGAAGTGGCCGCCCTTGGGCATTTCGTTCCAATGGCGGATGTTGGTGAAGTTGCCTTCCATCCAGCGCCGCACCGGCGTCACGATCTCGCGCGGAAACACCGCCACGCCGGTCGGCACGGTGACCTTGTGGATGGTGCGGCGCTCCGGACCGAAACTCTCCCAATAGAGCCGGGCCGACGAGGCGGCCGATGCGGTCACCCAATACAGCATGACGTTGTCCAGCAATTCGTCGCGCCCGACGATGTTCTCCGGATGCCCGTCACAATCCGTCCACGCCCAGAACTTCTCGAGGATCCACGCCGCCTGGCCGGCAGGCGAATCAGTCAGGCCATAGCCGAGAGTTTGCGGCCGCGTCGATTGCTGCTTCGAATAGCCGGAATCCCAGTCGGCGTAATATTTGATTCCCTTGAGCGCCCGTGCCTCTTCAGGCGTCGGTTGGCCCTCCACCTGCGGCCGCGCCGACATGGCCAGCGTGACGTGGATGCCGGCACAGTGCTGCGCATCCTGCGCGCCGAGCGAGGTGGTCACCGCCGAGCCCCAATCGCCACCCTGTGCGCCGTAGCGTGCGTAGCCCAGGCGATCCATCAACCGGGCCCAGGCGGCGGCGATGCGATCGATGCCCCAGCCGGTGGTCTTGGGCTTGGCCGAGAAGCCGAAGCCGGGCAGGGACGGGCAGACCACGTGAAACGCGTCGGCCGGATCGCCGCCGTGGGCGGCCGGATCGACCAGCGGTTCGATCACCTTGTGGAATTCGACCACCGAGCCCGGCCAGCCATGGGTGATGATCAATGGCATGGCCCGGGGGTGTGGCGAGCGCACGTGCAGGAAATGAATGTCGAGGCCGTCGATCGCAGTGGTGAACTGGGGGAAGCGATTGAGCAACGCTTCCCTTTTGCGCCAATCGTAGTCATTGGCCCAGTACCGGCAGACTTCCTCGATCCATTTCAGCGGCACGCCCTGGCTCCAGTCGTCGACCAGCTCGGCTTCCGGCCAGCGGGTCCTGCGCAGCCGCGATTTCAGGTCATCCAGAACGTCGTCGCCGACGGCGATGCGAAAGGGCTTGGCCTCGCTGCTCATGATGCGCCCCTCATCGATGCGGAAATAGTGGAGTAGAGTGTCCGGTGCGGGGGCGGAGGGCAATGCGCATGGATGCCAAGCTGATCGTCGAGCTCGGGCAGGCACTGTGGGGTCCCGCCTGGAAGGGGCCGATGGCGGAGGCCGTGCGCCATCAGAAGAGCGCGGTTACGGATTGGGCGTCGGACCGCGTACCGGTGCCGGCCGGCGTGTGGAGCGAGTTGAAAAAAATCATACGCCAGCGCCGGCACGAGCTCGATCGTCTGGTGCCGCGCACGGAAAAAGCCCATGACGCGGCGCTGCAGCGCACGGTCGAACAGGCCAAGCTCGGCAAGCGAAGCCTATGAGGCTTCACTCCGCAGCCTTCGGCATCGCCGCCTGCTGCATGCGTAAGACCTGCTCCCAGCCGCGATAGCCGGTGAAACCGTCCTTATCGAAGAACAGCACCGGGCCGTCGCAGAAGAACAGATACTCGGTATTCTCCAGCGCCGTCGTGGCGCCGTGCACCATGCCGTTGACCTCGTGCAAAAAGTCGCCCGGGCCGTAGACGTTGTCGCGGACCTGCAGCCTGCCGGACAGCACGAAGGCGAAGGCCGCCGACAAGTGCTTGTGCGGCGGCGCGACATAGCCCTTCTTCCATTTCAGCAGGACGGCCCAGCGGCCGGACTCCTGCCCGACCCATAGGACCTTGGTCCAGGCCTGGCCGGGCTTGGTTTCGATCCAGGGGATTTCCGACGACCGCGTGATCGAATCGGCCAGCTCGCTGTTCACCGGGCGGATGTCTTGAGGCAGGGCCATGATTTCCTCCATCCTCTCGCTTGATGGAGGGATGCTAGCATGATCCTGGTCGGCCAGTACGACTCGCCCTACACGCGCCGCGTGGCGGTATCGCTCGGCTTGCTCGGCTTCGGCTTCGAGCACGATACGCGCTCGGTCTTCGGCGATTTCGATTCGATGCGAGCGACCAATCCGCTCGGCCGAGTCCCTTCGCTGATCCTGCCGGACGGCACGACGCTGATCGATTCGGCGGCCATCCTCGACTGGCTCGACCAGGAAGTGGGGCCGGAGCGGGCCTTGCTGCCGCCCAGCGGCTCCGGGCGGCAGCAGGCGTTGCAGCGTATCGCGCTGGCGACCGGCACGATCGACAAGGTCATGGCCGGAGCGTACGAGCGGCTCGTCCGCCCGCCGCTTCATCGCTGGCCGGATTGGATCGCGCGGTGCCGCATCCAGGCCGAGGGCGGCCTTGCGGCGCTGGCGGGACAATCCTGGCCGGCCGACGCCCGGCTCTGTCAGGCCTGGATCACCACGGCCTGCATGATCCGCTATGTCGGCCTCGCCGATCCGGACTTGCTGCCGCTCGGCCGCTATCCGGCGCTCGACGCGGTCTCCCAACGCTGCGAAGCGTTGCCGGCCTTCGAGACGACCAATCCCCCCGAATACGCGCTGCCTGCGGTCACGTGACCGGGCGGCTTTGCGGCAAGCGCTCCTTCCTGCCGTAGACCGGCGGGGCGAGCTGCTCGGCCGTGCGGCCGGCCCAGTCGCGCTGGCTCACCGTCGTGAGCCGCTTGCGCTGGCCGGCGATCAATCCGGCCGTGGCCGCCTCGACATCGATGGTCAGCACCTTGCCGTCCTTCACCACCTGCTGGCCGTCGACATAGACATGGCGGATGGCGCGATCGCCCGCCGAGTAGATCAGGCTGCGCACCGGCTCGTGCGCCGGCTGCATGTAGGGATGGCTCATGTCGACCAGCGAGAAGTCGGCCTTGCAGCCCTGCGCCAGGCGCCCGAGATCCGAGCGGCGCAGGATCTTCGCGCCGCCCACGGTCGCCGCCTCGAAGGCATGCCGCGTCGTGCCCATCTTGTAGTTGCCGGTGAGCACGCGCGCGACGTAGCAGGCGAGTCGGATCTCATCGACCATGTTGTGCGGGAAGGTGTCGGTGCCGATGCCGACCGTGATGCCGGCATCCATGTAGCGGCCGATGGTATTGAGCGCCATGCCGCGGCGCGCGAACACGGTCGGGCAGTGCGCCACCGCCGCACCCGATTCCTTCAGGATGTCGAAGTCGCGGGCGTGCGGATAGTGGATCTGCGGATGATCGCTGAGGAAGATGCCGTGGCCGATCACCAGGTCGGGGCCGAGCACGCCGATGGCGTCGAGCCATTCGATCGGCGTCTTGCCGTGGCGACGGACCATCTCATGGAACTCGACGACCGCCTGGCAGGCGTGCGTCTGCATCGGGATGCCGCGCTTCTTCGCCTCCTGCAGCGCCTCCTTAAAGAAGCCCTCGCGACAGGTATCGATCTGCGACGGACAGACCATGGCCGAGAGCCGGCCGCTGGGATGCTGCAGGGCGCGATCGATGGTTTGCATCGCGGCGTCGAACGCCTTCTCGCCGGCCTTCTCGTCCCAGGCATAGTCGACCGTGTGGCCGTTCTTGGTGAACCAGTAGCCCTGGCGCATCATCGGTGCCACCACGGCGCGGATGCCCGAGGCGGCGAGGTCGTCGAGCCAGCCGGGGCGGCTGACCGAGAGGTCGGTGATGGTGGTGACGCCGCTCTTCAGCAGCTCCGACAGGGCGACCGTGGTCGAAGGGCCGGCGTCCTCGGGGTCGAGGCCGAATACCGGCAGAAATTCGTAGAGCGAACTCTGGCCCAGCTTGTCGCTGCCGACTTCCTCGGTCAGGCCCTTGTTGGCCGGCTCGGAGAAGGGATGGCTGTGCACGTTGACGAAGCCGGGGATGGCCATGAAGCCCGCGCCCGCGACCACGCTGTCGGCGGTTCCGGCGTAGCCCGGTCCGACATGCAGGATTTCGCTGCCGGAGAATACCAGGTCGGCGTCGGTGAGATAGACGTGCCGCTGTTCGGACTCGTCCCAGGCGACGGCGACGTCGAGGTGGCGGACATGGGTGGTTTTTGCGCTCATCTTTTCTTCCCTTCGCCGGCAAGACTGGCATGATCGGACCATGACCGCAAAACTCACGGAAGCCGCCAGGGGTATCTTCATCATCGCCGCCACCCCGTTCACTGACGAAGGTGCACTCGACCTGCAGAGCGTCGACACGCTGACCGATTTCTACCTGGGCTGCGGCGTCCATGGCTTCACCCTGCTCGGCATGATGGGGGAGGCGCACAAGCTCACGGCTGAAGAGTCGTTGTTGGTGGTGAACCGCGTGATCGGCCGAGCGCGGGACCGACAGGTGATCGTGGGCGTCAGTCATGCCGGGCTCGAGAATGTTCGTCGCCTTTCGCACGAGGTCATGGTCGCCGGCGCATCGGGCGTGATGGTTGCGCCGCCGGCGGGGCTCAAGGGCGATGACGGCGTCTACAATTACTATGCCCAGGTCTTCAAGGCGCTCGGCCCGGACATTCCGGTCGTCTACCAGGACTATCCGCAGGCCACGGGAGTCTATCTCGCACCGTCGGTGTTCGAGCGTCTGGTCGACGACTTCAAGCAGCTCGTGATGCTGAAGCACGAGGATGCGCCGGGCCTCGCCAAGCTGACGCGCGCGCGCGAGGGCGAGAAGAAGCCGGGACGGCGGCGGGTCTCGATCCTGGTCGGCAATGGCGGCCTTTACCTGCCGCAGGAGATGCGGCGCGGCGCCGACGGTGCGATGACGGGCTTCGCCTGGCCCGAGATGCTGGTGCAGGTCTTTGAGCTGTTCGCTGCCGGCAAGACGGAGGAGGCGGAGGATCTATTCGACATCTACCTGCCGCTGGTGCGCCACGAGCAGCAGCCGGCGGTCGGGCTGGCCTTGCGCAAGGAGGTGCTGTTCCGCCGCGGCGCCATCAGGAGCCCGCGGCAGCGTGCGCCGGGATCATCGCTCACGGCGACCGACCGCGTCGAGCTCGACGGGCTGATCCAGCGCCTCGAGCGCCGGCTCGCGGCCGCCGGTCGCGGCGCCAAGATTGCGGCGGAGTAGGGCGATGGCCGACTACGATTTGATCGTCCGCAACGCCAAAATCGTCACCGCCGAGCGCCAGAGCGAAGGCGACATCGCCGTCAAGGACGGCAAGGTGGCCGCCCTTGGCGCCGACGTGAAGGCAACCGCCACGCGCGAGATCGATGCGGCCGGCAAGTTCGTGCTGCCGGGCGGCGTCGACAGCCACTGCCACATCGAGCAAAAATCCGGCATGGGCGTGATGTGCGCCGACGATTTCTACACAGGCACGGTGTCGGCGGCGTTCGGCGGCACCACGACGGTGATCCCCTTTGCCGCGCAGCATCGCGGCATGTCGCTGCGCCAGGTGGTGAAGGACTACCACGCAGCCGCGACGCCCAAGGCGGTGATCGACTATGCCTTCCACCTGATCATCACCGATCCCAGCCCGCAGGCGCTGGGGCAGGAGCTGCCGGCGCTGATCAAGGACGGCTACACCTCGTTCAAGATCTACATGACCTACGATGCGATGAAGGTCAGCGACTACCAGATGCTCGACATCCTGGCGCTGGCCCGGCGCGACGGCGCGCTGGTCATGGTGCATGCCGAGAATCACGACATGATCACCTGGCTGGCGCACCATCTGGTCGACCAGGGCCATGTCGCGCCCAAGTTCCACGCCATCGCCCACGCGCGCGTGGCCGAAGCCGAGGCGACCAACCGGGCGATCTCGCTGGCCCGCCTGGTCGATGCGCCGCTGCTGATCGTGCACATGTCGGAGATCGAGGCGATCGAGACCCTGCGGCAGGCGCAGAAGAAGGGGCTGAAGATCTTCGGCGAGACCTGCCCGCAATATATCGCGCTTACCGCCGACGACATGGACAAGCCCGGCGTCGAGGGCGCCATGTGGTGCTGCAGCCCGCCGCCGCGCGATTCGGCGGCGCAGGAGGCGGTGTGGGCCGCATTGAAGGATGGCACGTTCCAGACCTTCTCGTCGGACCATGCGCCCTACCAGTTCAACGAGAAGGGCAAGATTCCCAAGGGCGACAAGACGACCTTCAAGGAGATGGCCAACGGCGTGCCCGGGCTGGAAGTGCGCCTGCCGCTGCTGTTCTCCGAGGGTGTGCAGAAGGGCCGCATCACCTTGCAGCAGTTCGTGGCGCTGACCTCGGCCAATCACGCCAAGCTCTACGGCCTGTACCCCAAGAAGGGCACGATCGCGGTCGGCTCCGACGCCGACTTCGCGATCTGGGATGCCGACAAGGACGTGACCATCCGCTGGAAGGATCTGCACGACAATGTCGGCTACTCGCCGTACGAGGGCCGCCAGATCAAGGGCTGGCCGGTCACCGTGGTGAGCCGCGGCCGGGTCGTGGTCGAGGACGGCAAACTCAATGCACAACGCGGCTCCGGCCAGTTCCTGCCGTGTGCCTCGCCCGATTCCGCCAAGCCGCAGGGCCAGACTGTGCCCGAATTGCAGGCAATGTCTCGCTTTGGAGCAAAGCCACTGTTCTGAAGGCCATCGAGCAGCAGTGTCCTAATCGGGAGGCTAGGACCACGAATGACAGATAATCCGCAAGTCCAAATCCGCCTCTTGATGTCCGCTGACGCGCGTCTGTACAGAGAGATCCGACTGGAAGCGCTTCAACTGTCTCCGGAAGCCTTCGGCAGCACATTCGAGCAAGAGCGCTCGCAATCGCTGGTTCACTTTGAAGATGCTCTGGCGAAGTCGGATGTATTTGGTGCATTCCGCGAAACGGATGATCTTGTCGGAGTGGCCGGCTACCGCACACAGGGCGGAGCAAAGCAGGCTCATAAAGGCTTGCTGTGGGGCATGTACGTTCGTCCCATTGCGCGCGGTACCGGCGTAGCCAAACACCTCGTCAAAGCGATTCTCAGTCATGCGCGCGAACGCGTCGAACTACTTCAATTGGCAGTCGTTAGCGAAAATGTAACCGCCCGGCGACTCTATCGCAAATTCGGTTTCGCCGAGTATGGACATGAAGTTCACGCCCTAAAGCAGGGTGGCCGCTACTACGACGAGGTGCTTATGGCCGTCGCGCTCGATCCAGCTTCAAATTAGGACACTACCCATCAAGCAGCCGACTTGACGTCCCGCACCGACGTGATCTTGCGCAACTCGGTGCCCATTTCGTCTTGCGCCCGTTCGAGATCGTACTGGGCTTGCATGCCCATCCAGAATGCAGGGGTGGTTCCAAAATACCGACCGAGCCTCAGTGCCGTGTCGGCAGTTACAGCGGTTTGCTCATTGGCCAGCCGCTCGATACGCGTACGCGGCACGCCGACTGCGCGCGCGACAGCGTAAGGCGAAAGGTTCATGGGGCGGAGGAATTCCTCTCGTAGAACTTCGCCAGGATGCACAGGAGGGAGCTTCTTTGCCATAAGACCTGCTCTTCAATAGTAGTCGACAGTCTCGACCTGTTCGGCGCCTTCAGGCGGCGCTGCGAGATCACCCAAGACGGTGGCGTTGTTAAGTTGAACCAACTTGCGGCGCGCGACCTTGGCAATATTTGTCGGAAACCTCTTCGGAACGCGTCGTTGACTATGTATCATGAAATGATACGAAAGGCAAAATATGAGGCATCCGAAGTCTGCTATGGTGCGACTTTGGAAGAGGAGTTGCCGCCGTGTCCCGTCGTCTGAAAGTCGCCGCCGCCCAGCTCGGCGCCATCCATCGCGCCGACAGCCGCCAGAGCGTGGTCAAGCGGCTGGTCGAGATGCTGAAGGAGGCCGATTCGCGCGGCTCCAAGTTCGTAGTGTTTCCCGAGCTGGCGCTCACCACCTTCTTTCCGCGCTGGTGGATGGAGGACCAGGGCGAGGTCGACAAGTATTTCGAGGCGCAGATGCCGAGCCCCGAAACCTTGCCGTTGTTCGAGCTGGCGCGCTCCAAGGGCATCGGCTTCTACCTGGGCTATGCCGAGCTCACCGAGGAGGAGGGCCGGGCCGGCCGCTTCAATACCTCGATCCTGGTCGGGCCCGACGGCCGGATCGTCGGCAAGTACCGCAAGGTCCATCTGCCGGGCCACGCCGAGCACCGGCCGGAAGCGCCCTACCAGCACCTCGAGAAGAAGTACTTCGAGGTCGGCAATCTCGGCTTCAACGTCTGGAAGATGTTCAAGGACGACTTCATCGTCGGCCAGTGCATCTGCAACGACCGGCGCTGGCCCGAGACGTTCCGCGTCATGGGGCTGAAGGGCGCCGAGATGGTGGTGCTGGGCTACAACACGCCGACCGACAATGTCTACGCGCCGAAAGAGCCGCCCTACCTGCGGGTGTTTCATCACAACCTCTCCATCCAGGCGGCCGCCTACCAGAACGGCATCTGGGTCGTGGCGACGGCCAAGGCGGGCAAGGAAGACGGTTTCAGCCTGCACGGCGGCTCGGCCATCGTGGCGCCGACCGGCGAGATCGTGACCAAGACGACGACCGAGGAGGACGAGGTCATCTCCTACGACTGCGACATGGCGCTGGGCGAGTACATCCGCAACACCACCTTCAACTTCGCCAAGCACCGGCGGCCCGAGCACTACAAGCTGATCACCGAACGGACCGGCGTGAAGGTCGAACCGGCAAATTAGGGCTGGGGGCGCGCCACTCCAGTGGCGCGTCTTCAGGCGTCAAAGCAATGATCCGCGCCACTGGAGTGGCGCGCCCCCAGCAAAGAGGATTTTTGATGCAATACGCCGTCTCCGACGTGAACCATCACGACCGCTACAAGATCCTGACGGCTTTCGTGCTGCCGCGCCCCATCGCCTGGGTGACGAGCCTGGGGCCGACCGGCACGGTCAACGCGGCGCCCTTCAGCTTCTTCAACGTCTTCGCCGAGGATCCGCCGCTCGTCATGTTCGCCGTCAACAAGCGGCCGGACGGGCGCCTCAAGGATACCTGGCTGAATATCAAGCGGACGGGCGAGTTCGTGGTCAACCTCACCGACGAGCCGCTGGCGCGCGCCATGCACGAGACGAGTGGCGATTTCCCGCCCGACATTGGCGAGCCGGACTATCTTGGTCTCAGGCTGGCGCCCTCGGTCGACATCAAGCCACCGCGCCTGGCCGACGCGCCGTGGTCGATGGAGTGCAGGACCTGGCAGGTGCTGAACGTCAAGGACGACCGCCAGCTCGTGATCGGCGAGGGCCTGCGCTTCCACATCCGCGACGAGCTGTGGGACGCCAAGGCGATGCGAGTGCATATGGAGAAGTACCATCCGGTCGGCCGCATGTTCGCCGACCGCTACTGCCGCACTGATGACAGAATTGTCTTCCCTGCTGCCGAGGGGCCGAAGAAGTCCGCGGCGGCGGACTGAGCGTCAGCGCGAGCGCCAGGACCGAGGCCCCGGGAGCGAGGCTTCGAGGAATGGCTGAGTATCCTTCCGAGATCGTGGCCCGGCCTGCCGGCCGGGGCTGGTCGCCCTGGCTGGCGGCCTTGCTGTTCGGTGTGTTGCTGCTCCTGACCTTGCTGATCGGCTCCTGGTTCCTGCGTGCCTGTGCCCCGGTCGATCCGTCGACGAACCTCAGCACCCTCGAAACGCCCGCGCCGCCGGCGCCGGAGCTGCCGCCCGATCCGACCCCGGTGTTGAAGGCCGCGCTCGACGAGGCGCAGGGCGACGAAAAGAATCTCAAGGCCGAGCTTGCCGCGCTGCAGGCCGACCTTAGGAGCAAGGTCGCGTCGTGCAAGCCGATCGAGCCGCCCAAGCCGCCCCCGCCGCCGGTTGCCAAGGCGCCACCCCCGCCGCCGCCCCCGTTGCCCGCCGACCGATGGGCGCAAAAGGACCTCGGCATGCTGCAGGGCTGCTGGCGCCTCGGCCACGACACGGAGGGCAGCATCGGTGTCAACGGCCGGGTCGAAAGATGTGCGGTGAGGGCCGGCCGGATTTGTTTCGGAGGCAACGGCAGCGGGGAACGGCAGACGACAGCGGACTGTCCAAGAACGGGGATCATTCGTTGCACGGCACCCATTTCGGCCAGGTTCGGCAACGACAGCACCCTCGGCACGACGCAGCCGGCCGTGCAATGCAGTCCCGGAGGAACCGGCTGGAACGGCCCGCCCAACAGCCTGACTTGCCGGCGCGTGAGCGATACCTTGGCGATCTGCCGCGACCGGCTGAACTTCGAGCACGAGTTCCGCCGGGAATAGCCTAGGCAATCTGCGTCAGGCAGATCAGCACCAGGGTCACGGTGATGGCGCCGCCGATGCGGGTCGCGATCTGGGCGAACGGCATGAGCTGCATGCGGTTGGCGGCCGTGAGGATGGCGACGTCGCCCGTGCCGCCCTGGCCGCTGTGGCAGGCCGTCACGATCGCCGTGTCGATCGGATACATCTTCATCCAGCCACCCACCACGTAGCCGGTCGCCATGATCGACACCACCGTCGAGACGATGGTGAGAACGTAGGGCAGGTTGAAGGCCGCCACCAGCTTGTCCCAGGGAGTCAACGAAACGCCGATGGCGAACAGCAGCGGATAGGTCACCACCGTCGAGAAGAACTTGTAGACGTGAAAGGCGCCGAGCTGCAGCGTCGGCGATATCGCCCGTACGAGCTTCAGGCCGACGGCGATGACGAGCATCGCCACGGGGGCCGGAAAGCCCCAGAGGCGCTGCGCCAGGGCGCCGATCAGATAGAGCGTGACCGCGGTGACGACAGCAGCGCCGATCGTGGTCACATCGACGTGGAAGCCGCCGGCATCCTCTTCCTCGCGTTGCAGCTCGTCTTCCTCGCCCGGCTGCAAGCGGCCTTCGCCGGTGAGGTGGGGATAGCGCTTGCCGACGAAGTTGAGCGTGCCGGCCAGCAGGATGGCCGTCAGGCTGCCCAGCATGACGGGCGGCAGCACCTGGGCGAACAGATCGCCCTGGGGCTGGCCCAGGATCTGGGAATAGCCGATGGAGAGCGGAATCGCCCCTTCGCCCACGCCGCCGGCCATGATCGGCACGACGATGAAGAAGAACGTGTGGTAGGCGCCTAGACCCAGCAGGACGCCGACCAGCGTGCCGACGATGCTTCCGACGACGGATCCGGCGGCGAGCGGCACGAAGATCTTGAGGAATCCCTTGATCAGGACGCCGCGATCCATGCCGAGGATGCTGCCGACGATGATGCAGGAGATGAAGAGGTAGAGAAAGTTCGAATCCTTGGTGAATTGCGTGATCGAGTTCAGGACCGACTGGGGCAGCAGATGATGGAAGGCGAGGAAGGACGGGATGAACGTCGCAAAGATCGCCGCCGCGCCGATGTTGCGGATGAACGGAATGCGCTTGCCCAGCTCGGCGCAGGCGAAGCCGCCCATCGACAGCAGCACGATGGCCATCAGGATGTCGGAGGGCACCGAGCCGGTGGCGGCGAAACCGGCGATCACGGCAATCAGGACCACGAATACCGGGATCGGGACGATGCCGATCCTGGCATCGACGATTTTCCACCAACCGTTCGGCCAAAACGGCGCGGGTGCCGGCCGACCCGGCTCAGCGCTTGGCATCGTGGTCGTACTGGGCATTCGATTCTCCCGGGTGCATTGAGCCGTTGTTTTGGTCAGCTTCGTCACGAACCCGGTCGGCGTCAAATAGTCCAACCGTGCAGGATGCGCTGTTGGTGGAAGATTGGACTTGCAGAGCGGCCGACCGGCGCGTGATGGTCGAGCACGTCCGTGCCCTGACGGGCAGACTGTGAGGAAACGTCGATGAAGATCCGCACCCAGGCAGACATCGAAAAGCTCGAGCAGGTGCCAGTGACGGAGCGCATCCGCCACGTCAGCGTGGCCGACCTGCTGTGTGATTCGGTGCGCGAGCATGCCAGCCGGGTGGCCATTCGCTACCTCGCCGGCACCGGTCCCGGCGATGCGGTGCGCGATGTCACTTACGACGAGCTGCTGCGGCGCGTGATCCAGACGGCGAACCTGCTGCATGCCCATGGCATCGGGCCGCAGGACACCGTGACGTTGTTGATGCCGAGCGTGCCGGAGACCTTCTTCGCGTTGTGGGGCGCCGAGATCGGCGCGGTCGCCAATCCCGTCAATTATTTCCTCGAAGCCTCGCAGATCGCCGCCATCATGAAGCAGGCGGGCGCCCGCGCCTTGGTCGCGGCCGGCCCGTCGATCTTCCCGGACATCTGGCCGAAGGTCGAAGCCATCCGCGCGGCGATGCCGGAACTGAAGGTGTTCCGTGTCGGTGGCGGCCCGCCAATTGCCGGCGTCTTCGACTACGAAGAGGCCTCGGCCGCCCAGCCGGCCGACCGGCTGGTGGCGCCGAAGGCGATCGATCGCGACACCGTGGCGGCGCTGTTTCACACCGGCGGAACCACGGGACTGCCAAAGCTCGCCAAGCACACGCACGGTGCGCTCGCCTTGATGGCCTGGAGCAACGCGCTGGTCTTCGATTTTGGGCCGGGGACGGTGCTGCTCAATCCCTTGCCGCAGTTCCATGTCGGCGGCTCGCTGTTCGGCGCGCTGTCGCCGATCGCCAACGGCTGGACGATCCTGGTCCCGACGCCGCTCGGCGCCCGCAATCCCAACGTCGTGCGCGACTACTGGGGCATCGTCGAGCGCAACCGCGTCGATGTCGGCGGCGCCGTGCCGACCACGCTGGCGGCCATCATGAACGTGCCGCGCGACGGACACGACCTGTCGTCGTTGAAAGCCTTCGTGACCGGCGGCTCGACGGTGCCCGTCGAGCTCATCCGGCGGATCGAGCGCGAGATCGGTGCGCCGGTGATCGAGGGCTACGGCATGACCGAAGTGCATTGCTACTCGACCATGAACCCGTTGCATGGCGAGCGCCGTCCCGGGTCGGTCGGATTGCGCCTGCCTTATACCGAGATCCGCATCGCCGATGTGGCGCCCGACGGCACGATCCGCCGCGATTGCCCGACGGGCGCGATCGGCCACGTGCTGATGCGCGGTCCCCAGGTCACGCCCGGCTACCTCGATTCGCGCCATGACCGCGGCGCGATGCTGGCCGACGGCTGGCTCGATTCCGGCGATCTCGGCCGGCTCGACGCCGAGGGCTATGTCTGGCTGACCGGGCGCTCGAAGGACCTGATCATCCGCGGCGGCCACAACATCGATCCGGTGATCATCGAGGAGGCGCTCAATCGCCATCCCGCGGTCGAGACCGCGGCGGCGGTCGGCTTGCCCGACACCTACGCCGGCGAGCTGCCGATGGTGTTCGTGCAGCTCCGGCCCGGCGCCAGCGCCACGGCGGAGGAACTTCGCGAGTTCTGTCGCCGCGAGATCCCGGAACGCGCCGCGGTGCCGGTGCAGGTCGCGCTGATTCCGGTCATGCCGGTGACCGGCGTCGGCAAGATTTACAAGCCGGCGCTGCGGCTCGAAGCGGCGCAGCGCGCCTTCGCGGCGGCGATCGCGCCGCTGCAGGGCGAGGGGGTGAGGGCGGCTGTAACGGTCGGCAACGACCCCACCCATGGCATGCTGGCCGTGGTTCGCATCACTGACTCGGCTGACGCATCGCGCGAAGCCATCATCAAACGCTGCAGCGAGCTCTTAGGCAGCTTCCAGATCCGCCATGTCGTCGAGCTTGTTCCGGGCGGGACTTAGGTCGTGAACCCATAAATTTCCCCACACCTTTGGCGCGGTCCCTCCCATTGTAGGGGCCGCGCGGCCTTGGGCGATCTGCCGCCCAGGCGTTCAAGGTCAATGCCCCATATGGACCGGGCCGCCGAGCTTGACCTTGCGCAATGTCAATGCCAGTGGCACGGCAGCAAGCGAGATCAGCATCAGCACCCAGAAGGCGTCCACATAGCCGAGCAACGATGCCTGCGTCTGCACCTGCTGCCCGATCCAGGCGATCGCCTGCTGCTTTGCCTGGATCAGCGAGCTGCCCTGCGCCACGAAGAAGTTCGTCACCTGGGTCAAAGTATCTTGATACTGCACGCTCGACGGAATCGCGTGCTCGACCAATCGGCTTTGATGGAATTGCTCGCGATGCGTCTGCACGTTGGAGACAATCGAGATGCCAATCGAGCCGCCGGTGTTGCGCGCCGCGTTCATCAGGGCGGAGGCGTCGTCGGTCTTGACCGGCGGAATGCCATCGTAGGATGCGGCCAAGATCGGCAGGAAGATCAGTGGCAGCCCGACACCAAGCAACAGTCGCGACCGGGCGAAGAACCAGAAGTCGAGATCGCCATACGTGTTCGTCAGGTCATACATCGACAGCGCGCAGAAGATCGTGCCGGCGATGATCAGGTACTTCGGTTGGATTTTGCCCGACAAGCGGCCAACCACGAACATCATCAGCATCGTGACGATGCCGCCCGGTGACAGCACGAGTCCCGCCCAGGTGGCCGTGTAGCCAAATTCCTGCTGGACCAGTTGCGGCAGGAACTGTGTGGTCGCCAGCAGGATGGCGCCGGTCGCGAGCATGACGAGGAAGCTCGCGCCGAACTGGCGCGTCGCCAGCATCCGGACGTCGACCACCGGGTGGCGGTGTCTGATCTCCCACGGGATCATCAGCACGAAGGCAAGCACACACGCGGCTGTGACCCTCACGATGAACGATGAGGCGAACCAGTCGTCCTCGAGCCCGCGGTCGAGCGCAAGCTCGAGCGTGCCGAGGAACGTCGCGACGAGTGTGAAGCCGATCAGGTCGAACCCGCCTGATTGGCGGAGCCATTCCCGGCGCTTCCCGGCTGCGGACGCGGGCTCGTGCAGGATCGCGGCGATCGCCACCGCCATGAACACGCCGACAGGGACGTTGATCAGAAAGCACCAGCTCCAGGCGACGTTGTCCGCGAGCCACCCGCCGAGTGTCGGCCCGACCACCGGCGCCACCACCACCGCGACACCGAACAGGGCGAAGCCCTGGGCGCGCTTCTCCGGCGGGAAGGCGTCGGCCAGGATCGACTGCGCGACCGGCACCATGCCGCCACCCGCGAAGCCCTGCAGGAGGCGGAACACCAGCATCGATTCGAGGCTCGCCGACAGCCCGCACATCAGCGAGCTGACCGTGAACAGCACCAGACAAATAAGGAAGAACCTCTTGCGGCCGAGCCGATTGGCGAGGAAGCTGGTGGCTGTGACGATGATGGCGTTGGCGACCAGATACGTCGTCACCACCCACGACGCCTCGTCTTCGCTCACCCCCATGCCGCCCGCGATGTAGGGCAGCACTACGTTGGCGATGGTGGAGTCGAGCGTCTCCATGAAGGAGGCGCCCGCAACCAGTACGGCGATCACCCACGGATTGGTCGCGGCGCCGTGAGCTGCGGGCAAGGCCCCCGCGCGCGCCACGGCGGCGCTCACAGCACGCTCTCCAGCCGCGCGGCAAGCGACAGGGCCGGATCGACACGCACGCTCGGTACCACCGACATGCCCGGACCGAGCGCGACATCAGTCGGCGGATTGTCGAGCAGGATCTTGACGGGCACGCGCTGTACGATCTTGACGTAGTTGCCGGTGGCGTTCTCGGCCGGCAGCAGCGAGAAGGCGGTGCCGGAGCCGGGCTGCACGCTCGCGACATGGCCGAGGACGGCGTGCTCCGGGTAGGCGTCGATATGCAGCGTCACCGCCTGCCCGGGCCGCATCCGGTCAAGCTGGATCTCCTTGAAGTTGGCGTCGACCCAGATGTCATCCGGTACGAACATCGAGAGCGAGGTGCCGGGCTGGGCGTACTGGCCAACCGCGGCGCCGAGCTGCACGACACGCCCGGGCTGGGCGGCGGCGACGGTCGTATAGGACAGGTTGAGCCTGGCCTGGTCGCGCTGGGCCATTGCTTGGCGCAGATTTGCTTCAGCGCTGTCGCGCTGAGCCTTCAGCACGGTAAGCTGGCGTTCCGTCGCGACCAGTGCCGCCTCCGCAGCCTTCACGCTCGCCTGCTGCTGCTGCCGCTGCGATAGCCATTGCTGGGCGTTCTGAACCGTGCCCACGCCGGTCCGAGCCAGATCCAGGTAGCGCACCTCCTGCTGTTGGTCGAATGTCAGGCCGGCCTGCGCCTGCTCTATCTGCGACTGGTTCTGCGCCACCTGGGCCTGCTGGACGGCTGTCTGCGCATCGATGTTCTCGATACTCGCTTGCGCGGCCGCCACCTGCGCCTCGGCTTGTGCAAGCGCAGTGCGGTAGTCACGATCGTCGATACGGGCGATCACTTGGCCGGCAACTACATGCTCGTTGTCGGTGACGGGAACGGCCGTGATGTAGCCAGGCACCTTTGGCGCGACGGCGAACTGGCGCGCGGCGATGAAAGCGTCGTCGGTCGTCTCGTAACGCCTGGCGTTGTCCCAGTAGAGATAGCCGCCACCCGCCACCGCTGCGAGCAGTAGCGCCGCGAGAGACGCACGCAGGGCACGCCGGGTCTTGTTTCGGGGCGGTTTGACGTCTCCGCGCGTTTCCCCGTGCCGCTCCGGCTCGGTTGATGAAGAGACGGGGGCTTTGATCTCCCGCGAGAGCGGGCGCCCAGTCTCCCGCTCCTGTCGCGCCGCTGTCCCGTCGTCTCGCGGAAGCAGTGTCATGGTCGCATCGGTCTCAGCCAGCATGACGGACCTCCTATTGGTTAGGTGCCATACAGATAAGTTAGGCACCTAACAATGTCAAGAGTGAACGCGGCGGGCTCACCGGCGGCAGGGATTCGCGAGGCCAGATAGGGGGTTGACGCCAGATGGTTAGGCGCCATACTAAGGGGGAAATCGCCACTCAAGCTGACCGGAAAGCCCGCGTGAGCGCCCGCAAGCCAGCCCAGCTTCCTTCGGAGGCGCCGCCCGCGGTCACGGCGGCCCTCCGCGACCGGCTCTCAGCGCGGGAGCAACAGGCGTTTGGAGCAGTGTTCGTTGTTCGGACGACGGCGCAACAGGTGGACAACGCCGTCACCGAATGGATGGCTGGCTCGGCGGCAACGCCCGCGCGCTTTCAGATTCTCATGCTGTTGTGGGCTGCCAGGGGACGTGGTGTGCCACACAAGGAAATCGTGGCGGCCCTGGGCGTCACACGGGCAACGGTGTCCGGGGTGATGGCGGCCCTGGAGCGCGACGGCCTGGTGACATCCGTGGTGGCCAGCGACGATCGTCGGAATCTTCTCGCTGGCCTGACGCAAAAGGGCGAGGCGATCGTCGAAAAAGCGATTGAGACCATCCGGGTCCGGCTTCGTACAGCCTTCACCGCTATGTCCTCGGATGAACTGAAGACGCTGACAACGCTGTTGGAGCGTGTCCGCCAAGGCTTCGCGGTGCGTGTCGACGGTCCCGAACGGCGCGACGGAAGTGGTGATAGTAAGAGCCGTCGGGCCGTCCAGATAATGGCATCTCGCAGGGCTGGAAGCTGACGGGCGCGATCGGCCACGAACTGATGCGCGGTCCCAGGTCACGCCCGGCTATCTCGATTCCGGCGGGACCTAGGTCATGACCCATAAACTTGCCGGGTGGACGGCTTGTCGGAGCCCGCTATGCCCCCGGTAGCGACAAAATTGCGCGCGATGTGCCAGGAGCGACGGACTTCGTGCGCCGAGCCATCCTTCGTTGACCTTCATTCCTTACTGGTGGCGAGCGCCGCGGCGATCGAGCGCGCGGCGATGGCGCCGCCGCGGTCGGTGAAGTGCATCATCGTATAGTAGGTGTCGATGTCGCGGCCGACATTCTCCTTCTCGAATGCCGCCAAGGTGTCGAGCGTGGGCAGACCCGCCTTGGCCGCGCAGCCAAGCACTTCCGTCAACGCCTCGTGTTGTCCGGCGGCGCCCTTGACATCGAAAAACACCCCTTGCTCGGGCAAGGCCACCACCAGGGCATTGGCGCGCTCGCGCTTCACCAGGGCCGAGAACCGGTCCATCAAGCGGCAGGATACGATGAAGGGATCGACACCCGTGCCGACCTCGCGGCCATACCAGAATTGCTGCACCCCCAAACGGTTCACAATCCGGTCGAACAGGTGCGAGTAGCCGAGAATGTGCCGTGCCGCCATCATCAGCGACGAACGGCCGGCCACCTGCACCGGCACGTTGCGCAGCGCGAGGCCCTCGCCTTCGGGGACGAAATAGGGTTTGCCCTTGGCTGCTCGGACCGAAAGCGCCGTGCGCGAGATGTCGTCGGCTATGAAGGCCAAAACGACCGTCGACGGCTTGATTTTAGGGACCATGCGCTCCGCCCGCAGCACGATCTGGTCGAGGCCATAGCCACGCACGCCGGCATTGAGCACGCGGCGGCCGGTAACGCGCTCGAGATTGGCAGGCCAGGTCTCGTCGTTTCCGACGGCATACCCCTCGGTCATGGAGTCGCCGAACGCGATAATCAGCGGGCCAGTCACCAGCGGCCGATCGCGGTTCTGCTCGCGCGTGCCCTCCTCGGTGAAGGAGATGGGCTTGCCAAGCAGCGTTCCCGAGGAACCGGGGACCGGAGTCCAACCCAGCGTGGGATCGAAGGTGATCTGCGCCTCCCACGGCGAGGGTGTCGACGCCTCAACTGCGTAGTAAGGCCAGTGCCACAGCGATGCGCCAGGGTCCCAGATGCGCGTGATGAACTCGCCTGCGAGCAGGCAGACAACGACTGTGGCGGCGGACAGAGCCAGCCCACCCCAGAGCGAGGGCGGCCGGCCGGAGGAGCGCGCGGTCATGGTGCACCGAACCTGGCGATGCCCAGCCTGTCGATCGGCACGCTCCTGGCCATTACCCCCAACGAACGCCGCAAATTCATCCCGCGCTGTCAGGCCGACCAGCCCAGCCGCGATCGGCCGATCGCCATCGACACGGCCGCCTGGCTCGGCTCGACCACCGGCAGGCCGACATGGCGTTGCAGGCGGTCGCGGTAGCGCGCCATGCCGGCGCAGCCCATGACCAGCACGTCGGCGCCGTCCTCGTCGCGCAGCTCGGCGGCGACCTCGGCCATGCGCGCGAAGGTCGTGGCTTCGTTGCTGAGTTCGACGACGCCCAGTCCGATCGCGCGGTCGCCGGCCATGCGGTCGTTCAATCCCATCTGGCCGACATAGCGCAGATGGCGCGGAATCGATTGCCGCAGGATGGAGATCACGCCGAAGCGCTGGCCGAGCGTCAGCGCGGTCAGGATGCCGCACTCGGCGATGCCCAGCACCGGCTTGGTCGTGATCTCGCGCGCGGCATGCAGGCCGGGATCGGAGTAGCAGGCGATGACGAAGGCCGAGCAGTCGTTGTCGCGCTTCTTCACCATGTCGCCGATCGGTCCGACGACCTGCTCGACATGGGCCTGGTTCTCGATGCCGGGCGGGCCTTCCTTCAGGGTGACGCACTCGATCGCCGGTCCACCCGGCATGCGCAACGGCTCCATCGCGGCGTCGATGCCCTTGGTGACGGCCTCGGTGGAATTGGGATTGATGACGAGGATGCGGTCGGACATGAGATGAAGGATGACCCCTAAATTGCCATTCAACAATGCCTGATCTAACGTCGCGCCCTGGGGATTTATCGTGGGATTTCTCGGAAGGGAGGCACTGAAATGATGCAACGTTTTGCTGCGATCGCGGTCGCGGCATTGCTCGTCGCGAGTCCTGTACTCGCGCAGGACAAGCTGCCGCCGCTCAAGACCGGCGTCGACGGCACCTTCGCGCCGCACGCCATGCCCAAGCTGGGCGGCGGCATCGAGGGCTTCCAGATCGATCTGTTCACCGAGGCTGCCAAGCGCATGCACCGCGAAATCGTCTTCGACGCGGTGAGTTTCTCGACGCTGATTCCCGGCATGCAGTCCGGCCGCTACGACTTCATCGCCGCGCCGACGACGGTGACCAAGGAGCGGGCGGAGAACATGCTGTTCACCGCGGGCTACCTGTGGACCGCTTTCCAGTTCGGCATCAAGAAGGGCACGCCGCCGATCAAGGGCTGGGAGGACCTCAAGGGAAAGTCGGTCTCGGTCAACAAGGGCACGCCCTACGAGACGCTCTCCAAGCAGATGGGTGAGAAATACGGCTTCACCGTGCAGGTCTACGACACCCAGCCCGACGCCACGCAGGCCGTGCTCTCGGGCCGCGCCTACGCAACGCTGGGCGGCAACACGACCATCGTCTACGCCGCGTCGAAAAATCCGCAATTCGTGGCCGACCTCGTGCTCAAGGAAACCCGCGCCCACTGGGCCGCGCCCTTCCGCAAGGACAGCGTGGCGCTGCGCAACCAGATGCAGGACACGCTCGACTGCATGAAGAAGGACGGCACCATCGCCAGGCTCGCCGAGAAGTGGTTCGGCAAGAAGCCCGACGCCGACGACCTCGCCGTGGTGATCACGCCGGGCTACGGCGTGCCCGGCATGCCGGGCTACGATCCGACGCCGCACGAGCTGAAGTGTGGCTGATTACATCGTCGATGCGCGCGCGATCCACAAGCATTTCGGCGCCCTGCATGTCCTGAAGGGCGTCGACCTGAGCGTGGCCGAGCGCGAGCTGGTGTTCGTCATCGGGCCGTCCGGGTCGGGCAAGTCGACGTTGCTGCGTTGCCTCAACCGGCTGGAGGAGCCGTCGTCCGGCTCGGTGGTGGTCGACGGCATCGACATGCTCGATCCGCGAACCGACATCAACCACGCGCGCCAGCGCATCGGCATGGTGTTCCAGTCCTTCAACCTCTATCCGCACATGACGGCGCTCGGCAACGTGACCCTGGCGCTGCGCAAGGTGGCGGGCAAGTCGCGCGCCGAGGCCGACGCGCTGGGCCGCGCCGCGCTCGAGCGGGTCGGGCTGGCTGATCGCGCAAACCACACGCCCGGCCAGCTCTCGGGCGGCCAGCAGCAGCGGGTCGCCATCGCGCGCTCGATCGCGCTCGAGCCCCGGGTGATGCTGTTCGACGAGCCCACGAGCGCCCTCGATCCGGAGCTGGTGGGCTCGGTGCTGGAAGTCATGCGCAGCCTGCGCGAAAGCGGCATGACCATGATCGTGGTCAGCCACGAGATGGGCTTTGCCCGCAATGCCGCCGACCGCGTGGTGTTCATGGATGACGGGCTGATCGTCGAGCAGGGACCGCCCGCCGCGATCTTCGAGAGCCCGACCCAGGACCGCACGCGCGCCTTCATCGGCCAGATCCAGCGGCATTAGTCATGTTAGGCGGCGGGCTTTCATGCTCTTCCGGACCGCGGGCGTCCCGCCCGCTCATGATCACGAGCGGGCGAGACGCCCGCGGTCCGCAGCCATGAGCGCCTGGGATCGCTTCACCGAGACCTTCTTCAACGGCAAGGTGATGCTGAAGTACCTGCCGGACATCCTGTCCGGCGTGGTCGTCACCATCGAGCTTGCCCTCCTGATCGTGGTCAGCGGACTCTTGGCCGGCCTCGTGCTCGCCCTGCTGCGCAGCCTCGCCGTCCGGCCAATCAACTGGCTGATCATCTTCGTGGTCGACCTGTTCCGCTCGCTGCCGCCGCTGGTCATCATCGTGCTGATCTATTTCGGCGGGCCGGCCGCCGACATCTCGCCCTCGGGCTTCGTCTCGACCTGGCTGTCGCTGGCTTTGGTGCTGATGGCCTTCTCCGAGGAGATCTTCTGGGCCGGCATCACCTCCGTGCACAAAGGCCAGTGGGAGGCCGCGCGCTCGACCGGGCTCAGCTTCGGCCAGGCCTTGCTGGCCGTCGTGCTGCCGCAGGCGCTCCGCCTCACCATCCCGCCGCTCACCAACCGCACCATCGCCATCACCAAGGGCACGGCGCTCGGCACCGTCGTCGCGGTCACCGAGATCCTGGGCGAGGCGAGTTCGGCCATGTCCAATTCCTACAATCCCTCGCCGCTGATGATGGGCGCCGCGGCCTACCTCGTGCTGTTCCTGCCCGTCGTCGTGGCGGCGCGCTGGATCGAGACCCGGTTCGCGTGGAAGCGATGATCGAGACCTTCTTCAACCCCGAGATCATCGCCGCCGCCTGGCCGATCGTGCTGGCGGGGCTTTTGAACACCATCCTGCTGTCGCTGATCGTGGTGCCGCTCGGGCTGTTCGGCGGTCTTGTCTTGGCGCTGCTCGCCAGCGTGCGCCACCCGTTGGTGCGCTGGCCGCTGATGGCCTGGGTCGATTTTTTCCGCGCCTTTCCGCCGCTGGTCCTGCTGGTCCTGCTGTTCGCGGGCCTGCCCTTTGCCGGCCTCGAGCTGGGTGGCTTCGCCTGCGTGGCCATCGCCTTCTTCCTCAACACCGGCGCCTATTACGGCGAGATCTTCCGCGCCGGAATCGACTCGGTTCCCGCCGGCCAGGTCGAGGCCGCGCGTTCGACCGGTCTCGGCCGCCTGCAGGCCATGGGCTATATCGTGCTGCCGCAGGCGGTGCGCAACGTGCTGCCCGATCTCCTCTCCAACACGTTGGAAGTGGTGAAGCTCACTTCGCTCGGCAGTGTGGTGGCCGTGCCAGAACTCCTCTACCAGGCGCGCCAGGCGCAGAGCCTGACCTACAACCCGACGCCCATCGTCGTGGCGGCGATCATCTATTTCCTGATGCTGTGGCCACTGGTTCGCCTGTTGAGTCGGTTGGAAAATCGCGCGCTGGCGGGACGGCATTAGGCTCTGCACGCCCACTGCAGGCACCTTGAACCCCACAACCCGCATGCCCATCTCCCGGCTATCGCCTTGGCGAGACATTCTACCGACAGGCGAGCCGGTTGGTTTGATCGTCCGGCCGATCAGGCACGGCAGGCCATGCTCATCGTCGACTTCCTCGTCTCTCATGCGGTCGTCATCGCCCTCGTAGCCGTCGTGTTGCTGGTGGCGTTCAAGAGCATTCGTATCGCCAACCAGTACGAACGCGGCGTCGTCTTCCGCCTGGGCAGGTACAACCGCACCGCGGGACCCGGCATCTACATCGTCTGGTTCCTCATCGAATGGCAGACCATGCTCGATCTGCGCACGGTGACGGCTGCGGTCGCGCAGCAGGAAGGCATCACGCGCGACAACGTGCCGATCAAGGTCGAGACGGTCGTCTGGTATCGCATCGTCGACCCCGAGCGCGCCGTCATGGAGGTGCGGGCGATCGCCAACGCCGTGGAACAGGTGGCGCTCACCACGCTGCGCACGGTTCTCGGGCAGCACACGCTCGACGACATATTGAAGGCGCAGGACACGATTTCCGAGCTGATGCAGAAGGCCATCGACGGCGTCACCGAGCCCTGGGGCGTCAAGGTCGAGCGCGTCCAGATGAAAAGCGTGGAAATTCCGCCGTCGATGCAACGCGCCATGGCCCAGGAGGCCGAAGCGCTGCGCGAGAAGCGGGCGCGCCTCATCAAGGCCGAAGCTGAGCTCGCGGCCGCCGAGCAGCTGCGCAATGCGGCCGAGGTCATCATGCAGAACCCCTCGGCGCTGGAACTGCGGCGCATGCAGATGATCACCGAAGTCGGCGCCGAGCAGAACACCATGACCATCGTGATGATGCCCAGCGAGTTCGTCTCCCTGGCAAGGAGCCTCACCGACCTCGCCGCCAAGGTCGCCGCCAAGAGCTGAATGGCCGGCGACATCGTGCTGCCGCACTCCATGTGCAACGCGCGGCCCGATCTGCGTCGAATACGCTGAATGTGACAAAACTCACATTTCTCGGCAGCGGGGTCGCGGTACCGGAGAAGATCCTGCTCCCATCGTCGTGGCGGCCATAGACTAACGCAGATTGCCCACTTGCAGTTCATTTTCACAAGCGTATCCGCACAGCACGCCATTGCTGAATTGGGGGGCAATGTGCCGGCAGACAGGCAATGTCAGGTCTACGCACGGGACTGCGGCGATAAGAACTTCCTGCCGGTCGTTTAGCCATGGCCGACGCGAAGAAGGGGGCCGCTGCGAAAGTTCCACCCGATGCCGTTCGTGTGTGGCGCGGCTTCCGGCGGGGCGGCGTCGCCCCGCAGGAGTTCCTGGCGGCGCTGGGCAGCATCTTCATTCCCGTGACGGCGCAACTGCAAAGCCTGCATGGGCTCACCGCCTATCTGCCGACCGTGATGCCGCTCGACAGGCCAAGCGGCCTGCCGGACGAAATCGCGCTCGTCTGCTACCGTACCCGGCAGGCCTATCACGACACCGAGCTGACGGCGCCCGGCCGGGCTTACGCCTCGTTGCATTCGACGGTGTTCGGCGTCCCACCAAGCGAAGGCAGCTTCCCCAGTGCGCTGGCCGAGAGCCTGAAATTCGACACGCCGTACTACCTGTTCGCCGACCGGGTGGACTGGATGACCGGCTTCACCCAGGTCTTTGCCGGCACGCGTCCGGCCAAGATGACGGTGCTCGCTTTCGCCTCTGGCCTTTTCAGCTTCGCCAAGGATCTGCAGCGGGACCGTCCAAAGGGCCTCGCGGGCGCCGTGCTTCACGTTACCGAAGACTGGGTATTATATTGGGAACATTGGACCAACCAGCGCGCGTCGCTGGGCGGCAGGATCGCGGCGTTGCCCAAGCTTGCCAGTCAAGTCGTATCGCAGCCCCACCGGGCGACGCCGTTGTCGACCAGGCTGACGGCGCACCATGCCGGCGTCACCGCCAAAGGCGGCGAAAGCTTCAACATCCGATTCACGCGCGGCGGCGGCAGGAAGCCGGCCGCCGCGCGAAAGCGCCCGTAGGTTTCCTCCCGCCAACGATGACGATATGCCAAGATGGCGCGCGACGGCGACATCAAGATCGCCGCGGGAGGAAGCGCTGTTGTCCAAGGACGCCAACATCAAGCCCGGTAATTGAGCCATGGTCGAGTTCGCGCGTCTGGGCGGCTCCCTCGACGGCAATGAAGCGCTGCGCCGGCGCGCCCGGCTCGCCGCCTTGTCGCTCACCGTGCTGAGCGGCGACGAGGCGATTTCGGTGGAGGTGGGCGAGCGCATCGCCGTTCGCCGGGGCGTAGCCCCCGGCGCCGCTTTCAGTCTTGGCGCCACGCCGGACGCCTGGGCGGAGTTCGCCAAGCCCGTGCCAGCCGCAGGCTTCCAAAGCCTGGTCGCCATGCAGCGCATGGGCCATCTCAAGGTCGAAGGCGATGTGGTGGCCTATGGCCGCAACCTGCTGTTCCTGGAACAGCTCTTCGCCGCGCTGCGTCCGTCCCCCGTGCCGGAACGGTCCGCGGCCGTCGGTGCGCCGGTGATCGAGCCGGTGGTCGGCCGCTACCTGCGGCTCGACTTCAACGGCAAGCCGCACCGGGTCTATTTCGAGGAGGCGGGCCAGGGCATTCCGCTGCTCTGCCTGCACACCGCCGGCGCCGACGGCCGGCAATATCGCGCCATCCTGAACGATCCCGAGATCACGCGCCGCTACCGCGTGATCGCCTTCGACCTGCCCTGGCACGGCAAGTCCTCGCCGCCGCCCGGCTTCGAGAGCGAGGTCTACCGGCTCACGACCGATCTCTATGTCGACACCGTGATGGCCGTGTCGCGCGCGCTCGGCCTGGAGCGGCCGGTGGTGATGGGCTGCTCGATCGGCGGCCGCGCGGTGCTGCACCTGGCGCTCCGCCACGGCGCTCATTTCCGGGCGGCCATCGGCCTGCAGTCGGCCACCCATGCCGAGGCGGGCGCCGATCCGCGCCTGCGCGACCTCGGGGTGCTGTTCCGTCCCGATGTGCATGGCCAGGAGGCGGCCGCGGGCACCGTGGCCTGCCTGATCTCGCCGACCTCGCCGCAGGCCGAGAAGTGGGAAACCTTGTGGCACTACATGCAGGGTGGCCCGTCGGTCTTCCTGGGCGACCTGCACTACTATTTCAGCGACGGCGATCTGCGGAACGCCGCTCTCGATCGCCTCGATGCCGACAAGTGCCCGCTCTATCTGCTGACGGGCGAGTACGATCTCTCAGCGACGCCGGCGCTGACCGCAGAACTGGCGCGGCTGGTGAAGGCCCGGCACTTCGAGGTGATGGAGGGGTTGGGACATTTCCCGATGTCGGAAAGTCCCCGGCAGTTCCGGCGCTATTTGCTGCCCGTGCTCGATCGCATCGCTACGGACGGGGCGGGTTGACCGTCAGGGGCTCGCGCTCCTCGACTATTCGCCCATCGGGGTAGATCGTGACCTTGGACGGCTCGCCCTGCGGCCGCGTCGGGACAGCGTTGCGGCTGGTCTCGGCCTTCCACGAGCCGTTGTTCTGCGGCGTGATCTGTTCCACGCGATAGCCCTGCGATTCGATGCGGTCGCGCGCATAGCTCTCGGTGTTGGGGTAGCGACTGCCGTAGGACGCCGAAGGCGCAACGGGCGCCGGAGCCGAGAGCGTGGGGGGCGGCGGCAGGGCACCGGGCGACATGGTTTCCGGCATGCGTCCGCCGTTGCCGATCGAGCCCGGCGCATATTGCGCCAGCGCCGGCGAGCCAGTGGCGATCACGAAAGCGAGAGCAATGATAAGGTGAGTGCGCATGCTTGCGATATTGGGACGCCGAAGCCGCACACAAGTCCATACACAAGTATGAGAAGCCGGCAGCGCTGGCGGGGTGCAAACGAGGCGTAAACCACCCCGCCAGGACGGGTCGCGCAGACCTTTCGGCCTACTGCTCCCTGATATTGCCGTTCGGCTCGAGAATCACGGCGACCTCGACGTTGTCGCGCATCGCCTTGGCCGCCCAGTTGCCGGCCATATCGCGGGTCAGGCTCTTCACGCCGGTATAGCCGCGCTGTTCGATCGCCGACTTGGCGGCGGCCTCGGCCGCCGAAGCGTTGGATGGCGTCTTCGGGAAATCCGTGCTCGGGTTGCTGGTGCCGCCCGGCATCGAATCCATGGCGCGGCCGCCCGGGGTGCTGGGGGCCTGCATCTGGGCATGGGCCACGCCCGCGGCGGTGATCAGCGCGAGGGTGGCCAGGGTGGTGCGGATCATGGTCGTCCTCCTTCCTTTGCTACAGGACGGGGACTGAACGCCGACCCGTTGCGAGGTGTTGCATGATAAATGCACTGCAACCTTTCGCCGCCGGGCCGCAGGAGCGGCCCTGCCGGCCTTGTCAGCCGCCAGGGCAAGGATCACGATTTTGCGCAGGGTCGCAGAGTTTTTCGCGAGGAGGGCGTCCATGCCCGGCAAATCCATCGTCATGGCGGTCGTTCTCAGCGGCTGGCTGATCGCCAGCGTGATCGCCTTCATGATCGTCGCCTATGCGGGCTTCTTCGGCATCGGCGTGATCGGCCTGATGATCTGGTTCGTCAGCACGCGCGTCGATCTGGAGCAGGACGGCTGGGTGGGCGTCGGCGTCTCGCCGGGTTTCTTCGCGCGGCAGGTCACGCGGAAGGCCGAGATGTCGCACGCCGAGCGGGCGGCCGTTCGCGGGGAAAAGTCGCTGGAGGCGCAGTCGATACGGTTCTTCAAGCATCTCGGCATCGCCCTCACGCTGATCGGTGCGGGCGGCTTCCTGTATTTTCAGTTGTAGCCGCTGGCCTTCAATTCGATTGTCCCACGCAATTCGAATAGGACTCGGTCTGGCTCGGTCCCTCCTCGACGAAGGCGCCGTCGCCCTTGCTCCAGAACACGAACGTCTGGCTTTCATTGGCGTAGCGGATGCCCGAGCCCGATGCCGTCTGCTGCAGGGTATGGGTCGTACCGTCGGCCTGGGTCACGATGACGTGGCCGCCGGGCAGCGGCATGCCGTTGGGTGCGGTGCGCACGGCGCCGGTGAAGTATTGCACGACCAGCGTCCTGCCCTGGTCGCAGACATACCGGACGGTATTGATCGGAGCAGGGGATTGGGCGCAGGCAGCGCTCGCCACGAGGAATGACAGCGCGAGGCAGCCCGTCACTTTGCAAAGCATGTCGTCTCCTTTGCGCCGCACGCTGCTCTGCCTTGATCTCTTTGTCCATGCTAGTTGATGGCGTCCTTGATCTGGAGATTCATGAGTATGAGCCTTGAGTCAGTGCGTGCTTTTCTGGCAACGCGGGCGCCCGACATCGCCATCGTCGAATTGGACGGCAGCACCGCCACGGTGGCGCTGGCGGCCGAGGGCCATGGCGTCGCCCCGGCCCAGATCGCCAAGACCCTGTCGCTGCGCGTGAAGGACCGCAATCTCCTGCTCGTCACCAGCGGCATCGCCCGGCTGGACAACAAGAAGGTCAAGGCGGCCTTCGGCGGCAAGCCCCGCATGCTGGCGCCCGAGGAAGTCGCCGCGATCACCGGCCATCCGGTGGGCGGCGTCTGTCCGTTCGGCCTGTCGACGCCGCTGCCGGTCTACTGCGACGTCTCGCTGAAAGCCTTCGACGAGGTGGTGCCGGCCGCCGGCTCGACGCGCAGCGCGCTTCGCATCAATCCCCTGCGCCTGGCCGAACTGGTCGAGGCGCAATGGGTCGACGTCTGCCAGAGCGGCGGCTAGCTCAGGCGCTGTTGCGCTTGCCCCAGCGCTCCAGGTAGTCGACGCAGAACGCCAGATCCGTGACATCGACATAGCGCCGGCCGATGTCGCGCAGATTGTCCTTGTGCGGCAGCTCCTCGATGTCGCCGACGCAATCCTCGGGCACCAGGGTGCGGAAGCGATGGCTGAAGGCGTCGAGTGCCGTGCCGCGGATGCAGCCCGAGGTGTTGCAGCCGGTCACGATCATCGTGTCGACCCGCTCCTTCATGAAGTAGTTGGCAACCCCGGTCTCGAAGAAGATCGACGGGCCCTTCTTGGTCACCTTGAGGTCGTAGCCGGGCTCGTAGATGCGCGGATCGAGCGCCGTGCTCGGGTGATCGTGCAGGAAGGTCTGCTTGACCGCCGTGATCTTCCAGTAGGGCATCTCGCGCTCGTTCATGTAGGCGGTGTTGCACACCGCCACCGGCACGCCGACCCGCCGCGCGACCTGCAGGAGCTTCGCCGTGTTCTCGACGGCGCGCATGACCAGCGGCGCGCCGCCCAGCGGATATTGCGGGTCGGTGAAGCCGAGCTGGAAATCGACCACGACGATGCCGGGCTTCTCGCCGGTCCCCACCGGGATCTCGCCGTAGCTGCGGCGCTGGTAATCGTCGGTCATGCGAACGCCTCCAATGGAGCATGGTATTGCCGCGCGATCGGGATCACAACCACGCTCGGCCGCGGTGCGTGCCAGCCTACCGGACGGTGCGTATGAGCAGTCTTATCCGGTCTTGCCATCCAGCAGCGTCCGCACACGGGTGCCGAGTTCTTCGAATGTGTACGGCTTGCCGATCAGGTTCACGCCCGGATCGAGCCGGCCGTGATGGATGATGGCGTTGCGCGTATAGCCCGTGGTGAACAGCACCTTGAGCGTGGGCCGCCGCTTCACCGCCTCGTCGGCGAGCTGGCGGCCGTTCCTGCCGCCCGGCATCACCACGTCGGTGAACAGCAGGTCGACCTCGGGTTCGCGGTCGAGGGTGTCGAGCGCGATCTGGGCGTCGGCGGCCTGCAGCACCCGGTAGCCCAGTTCACCCAGCGCCTCGACCGCGAAGGCGCGCAGCGCCTCGTCGTCCTCGACGACCAGGATGGTTTCGCGGCCGCTGGCGCGGGCCGCGTCGGGCAGGCGTTCGGCGCGCGGCGCGTGTTCGCCGGCACCCTGATGGCGCGGCAGGTAGATCTTCACCGTCGTGCCGTGGCCGGGTTCGCTGTAGATGCGCACATGGCCCGCGGACTGCCGCACGAAGCCGTAGACCTGGCTGAGGCCGAGGCCGGTGCCGCGGCCCAGTGCCTTGGTGGTGAAAAAGGGCTCGAAGGCCCGCTCCAGCGCATTCCTGTCCATGCCGCTGCCGGTGTCGGCGACGGCGATCAGCACGTATTGGCCGGGTTCGAGCGGCTCGGCGACCGCCCGAGCATAGGCCTCGTCGAGATAGGTGTTGGCGGTCTCGATGGTCATCTTGCCGCCTTCGGGCATGGCGTCGCGCGCATTGACGGCGAGGTTCAGGATCGCCGTCTCGAGCTGGTTTTCGTCGGCGAAGGCGAGCCACAGGCCGCCCGCCAGCACTGTCTCGAGTTCGATCGCCTCGCCCAGGGTGCGGCGCAGCAGCTCGGCCGTGTCGGCGACCAGCCGGTTGGTGTCGAGCGGGCGGGGGTCGAGCGCCTGCTGGCGCGAAAAGGCGAGCAGGCGATTGGTCAGGACGGCGGCGCGCTGCGTGCCCTGCAGGGCAAGGTCGCGGGCGCGGGCGATGCGCGCGCCGGACGGGATGTCGCCGAGTTTGGCGAGCTCGCGGCCGATCACGTCCAGCCCGCCCATGATGACGGTCAGCAGGTTGTTGAAGTCGTGCGCCACGCCGCCGGTGAGCTGGCCGACCGCCTCCATTTTCTGTGATTGGCGCAGCAGATCCTCGGCCTTGCGACGAGCCTCGTGTTGGGCCTCGAGCTCGTGAGTGCGGGCGCGCACGGCCTCTTCGAGCGTCTCGGTGAAGGCGCGGAGCTGGACGGAGGCGCGCTTCTGCTCCGTGACGTCGACGCTGACGCCGACCACGCGCTGCGGTGCGCCGGTCTTGTCGTAGAAGACCAACCGTCGTGCCTCGATCCAGCGCAGCTCGCCGTCGCTTGGCCGGATGATGCGGTAGTCGACGTCGACCTGTGCCTCGCGGTCGGCGAAGGCCTGCGCCATGCGCGCGGTGGCGCGCGGCTGGTCCTCGCGATAGACGCAGGCGAGGAAGGTCTCGTAGCGGCCGTCGAAAGTGGAATGATCGAGGCCGTAGAGCTCGAGGCAGCGCGACGAGAGGCGCACCGTGCCCGCGGCGACGTCCCACTCGACGAGCCCGAGGCGCCCGGCCTGTTCGGCAAGAGCGAGCAGTTCGGCGGCGGCATGCGACGCCCGATCGAGCGACCCTCCGGTCATGCTCAGCCGCCCAGCATGCGCTTGGCCGCGGCCATCGCCTGCAGCTTGCCGAGGGCGGTACGGCGCGGCAGGTGGTTGAAGCCGCAGGACGAGGTGATGATGGTCTGCTCCGGCGCCAGCCAGCCGCAGGCCCGGATGCGCTCGACCACGGTCTCGCCGCTCTCGACCTTGGGGTCCTGCACGTTCACCGCGCCCACGCCGAGCTGGCGGTCGCCCAGCCGGCCTTCGTAATGGTGCGCCATGTCGTGTTCGACCAGGTAGGACGAGCACTCGATGCGGCAGACATGGTCGGCCTTGTAGCGGCCGACGTCGAAATAGCGGTGGCCGATCTGGCCGTCATACTCCTTGCCGACGGCGTAGTTGCCCTGGCAGATGTGCGTCGAGACGTGCACCTCGCCGGGCAGGTCGGCGATCGCGAGGTTGATGGCATCGACCGCGGCGGCGACCTCGGCATCGTCGGCCATGGTGAACAGCGGCTCGTCGATCTGGATGTTGCGGCATCCGGCGTCGACCAGCCGGTGGAAATTCTGGCGCAGCAGCTTGCCCATGTCGGCCATCATGCGGGCGATGTCGCCGTAATGCTCGTCGTAGGCCACGCGGCAGAGCATGTGCGGGCCGGTCATGGTGATCTTGACCGGGCGCTTCGTCAGCGCCGAGACCATCTTGAATTCGTCGGCCAGGCCGAGATCGATGGTCTCCGCGATCGCGCCTCGGCAGGTCGCGGCGGGATGGAAGACGTCGGGATCGTGCGGCGTGATGGGCCTGGGCTTGGTGCTGCCCTGGAACGCGCCGATCTTCTGCCAGAAGAAGTTCAGCATGGCGTTGGGCGGCGAGTGGCGGTTGTGCGTACGCCGGTGCATCTCGCCGCCGGTCACGACGTCGATGCCGGCCAGCTCCTGGTCGAGGATGGCGGCCTGGGTGCAGCGATATTGGGCGTCGGCCATGGCCGCGAGCCCGAGCTGGCCCACGGCGACGAGGCGATCGAGCGCTTCGTACCAGTCGGGCACGCTATGCGCGCCGACGACGGTCGTCGCGTATCTTGGATACCGGGACATCGCCGCCGTCCTCCCCTGCGAACACTGTAGCAGGTAGCGGCGGCGAAACGAAAAGCCCGCCCCGTCGGAACGGGGCGGGCCGGTGTTTCGCCAAGGTCGGGAGACGTCTAGCGCGTCTCGACGACCTTGCCCTGGTTGTCGAGCGCGACGGCGACGGGCGTGTTGCCGGGGTTGCGCGCCACGGCATGCCAGGTGCCGTCGGTGCCGCGCGTCAGGCCGCGCACGGCCGAGTAGCCGCTCTTTTCGATCTGCGTGCGCGCGACCGCCTGGGCCACGGTGACGGTGGGCTCGCTGCGCGGGCCGAGCGGATCGGTCTGCAGGGGATCGCGCGGCATGGTCGCGCCGCCGATCGGTGAGCGCGCCTCGGCTTGCGTGGCCGCGGCGGCGAGGACGAGGACGAGGGCGATGAGGGGACGGTTTGTCATTTTGGTTGCTCTCCTTGTTACTATACTACTTTTACGACGTGTCCTTGCGGACGCGCGCCATCCTGACGAGCATTGCGGCGGCTTTGTGGTGAGCCCGTTCACGAGCCCATGATTGCGCGCATAAACCGTGCTGCAACTTGCCGCCTAAACGGCGGCGACGCCGATCAACGATTCGTGCAGCCAGAGGACGGCGAAGTAAGCCACGGTGCCGATCGCGACCACGAACGCATCGTTGCGACCGAAGCCTGCAACCGGCGGGGCGCCCGCATCGCCGCGTCGCTTGACGGCAATGCGATCGTAGATGGCCCAGGCAAGCAGGGCGCCGAACAGCAGCATCGAGCCCACATCGCCATTCACCAGCAAGTGAGAAAGCGCCCAGATCTTGACGGCGACCAGCATGGGATGACGCAGCGTGGCCTTGATCTTGCTGGGTGGCGCGTAGGCCGAAGCCAGCGCCACGAAGGCGAGCCACAGCAGCACCAGTGCAATAGGATGGAAGATCGCGAAGGGCGGATTCCACACCTCGATGTAACCGGCGCTGCGATAGCGGCTGAAGCCCCAGACGATCAGCACCAGGCCGACCGCCGATATCAGTGAGTAGAGCCCCTTGTAGGGGCCTTCGCCCAGTCGGCCGATCACGGCCGCGCGCGCCGCGCGCGTGGTGGTGAGGGTGTGGATACCGAGGAAAAGGATCAAGCCGAGGATCAGGATGCCCATCGACCAAAGATAGCACATTCGGTGTGTCGCTCCCCGGAGGTGCGAAAACTCACATTTTCTGCCCTGGGGAGGTCTTATTTGAGACCTGACGGCGACAAGATGCCGAGCCGAAATGATGGCAACTCGTCGCCGGGTCTAGGCGTTCTTCCCATACAGCCGCCAAAGGCGGCGCCGGGGCGCTCCATGCGAATTCTACCTGTCATAATTACCTCTGTCCTGCTGCTGGCCGGTGGGCCTGCATTTGCGCAGCAGGTTGCCCTGACGCAGGCCAAGCCCGATTGCCCGCCGGGCGAACCGGATTCGCTGCAGATCAGCTGGACCCAACCTTGCGACAGCGGCACCTGGCTGTTCGATACGGAGGCGGGTTGCCGCATGTGGGACTGGCACCCGGAACCTGAAGACGCGGTCGTTTGGAAGGGTGCTTGCCATGCCGGCCTTCCGACCGGCCGTGGCGAGGCGCAGTGGTTCGAGCACGGTCGGCCCATCGATCACTTCACCGGGACCTACCGGGACGGCAAGCGGGAGGGCGAGGGCCACTACGTTTGGAACGAGACCGTCCGCTTCGATGGCCTTTATGCCGACGACGTGCCGCAGGGCTACGGCGTCGCCCAGATCGAGGGCGAGACGTTGGCCGGCGAGTGGAACAAGGGCTGCCTCGGCGCCGGCGGGAAGGTTGCCGCGATCGGCGTGCCGCGTAATTCCTGCGACCCGGCTGGGATCGCAAAGGCGGGAAAGGTCGTGGGCCGCTAGGTCGTCGGCGTGTATTCGAGCCAGTGCGCCAGCACGCCGATCAGGCCCGACGCGACGATCGGATAGGCCGGATTGATTTGGGTCTTCAGCAGCAGGAAGAACACGACGACGGCCAGCGCCACGTAGAGGACATCGGTGAGCGCGCCGCGGCCCATGATGACGGCGCCGGCCAGCACCAGGCCGACGGCGACCGAGCCCAGCCCGACCTGGATGGCCGGCCGCCAGCGCCAGGCGGCGAGATGGATCCACAGGCGGCCGACCCCGAAGGTCAGGAGGCCGGTGGGCAGGAAGAAGGCAACCAACGCCACCGCCGCACCCGGCAGGCCCGCGACCACGGCGCCGATCGAAGCCACCATCATCATGTTGGGGCCGGGCGCCAGCTGCCCCAGGCTGTAGAAGTGCAGCAGCTCGGGAAACGTTATCCAGTGATAGGTATCGACCGAGAGCGTCTTGAGCTCGGGGAACGCCGCCATGCCGCCGCCGACGGTGAGCAGCGAGAGGTAGGCGAAGACCCCCGCGATGTCGCCGAGCTGCTTCATTTGCTGCCCTGCCTGTCGCGCGGGCGGTGCCACCAGATGGCGAGCGCGCCGGCGACCACCAGGGCATAGGGCACCTTGACCCCGAAGCCCGCGACCGCGGCCGCCGTTGCGAGCACGAAGATGTAGTCGGCAGCGGTCTTCAGCACCTTGGCGCCGAGCTCCACCATCACCACCAGAATCAGGCCGACGGCGCCGGCGGCGATGCCGCGCAAGAAGGCTTGCGACCAGGGATGGTCGCCGCCGGCGCCATAGGCGTACGCCGCCGCGGTCATGAGCGCCGCGCCGGGAAGACACATGCCCAGCATTGCCGCCAGAGCGCCCCATCCGCCACGCAGGCGATCGCCGACCAGGATCGCCATGTTGGTGGCGTTGAGCCCGGGCAGGGTCTGGCTGATCGACAGAAGTTCGACAAAGGCGACGTCGTCCAGCCAGCGTTGGCGCACGACCAGGCCGGTGCGCAGGTAGCCGACCACGCCGCCGCCCAGGCTGGTGGCGCCCATGACCAGGAAGACCCAGAAGATCCTGCCCAGTGACGGCCGAGGCGGCGCTGATGACGCGGCTTGCTCGCTCATTCGTGCGCTTGAGGAGGGTTGCCCTTCAGGCGGTAGACCGCGCCGGTCTTGGTCGTGGTGAGCGCCAGCCAGTCAGCCGAAACCTGCTGCAGCTCCAGGAAGAAGCGCTCGCAGGCCTGCAGCGACTTGGGACTGATGCCGGTGGGCCCGTCGAAGTGGAGCTGATAGGCAAACTCGCCGACGAAGGGGTGATGGTCGCCGCGCGAGCGCCACAAAGCGAGATTGGCGGTGGCGGCCGAGTGGTGGCCGAAATCGAGCAGGCAGATGTCCTGCAACAGCTCCTCGACGATACACTGATTGACCAGCGATACGTCGTCCGGACCGTCGCACGAGATCGTGGCCAGCGGCGGGAAGATGCTGGCGAGCTCGGGCAACGACATGTGGCCGAGCGAGGCCATCACGACGCGTTCCGCCTGGGGCGCCTGGCTGAGGCCGAACTCGACATTGTGCGAAAGCAGCCGCCGCATGCCGCCGATCCGCTCCTTGAGCGGCATCACCTCGAGCTTGAACTTGATCTTGTACTTGCCGTCGATGCGCGGCCGCACGTCGATCGCCTGGGCCTTCGCCATGTCGTCACTGCGATACTTGAAGACGATCTCGGGATCGCCGATCGCGAAGCCGTCCTCGTAGGCAATACGCCGGCGCACGATGAAGGCGTTGTTGTAGAGGTGGAATCCGCCGGTATCGAGGAACAGCACCTCGCGCACCTCGGGCCGCTGCTGCGATTTCGGCGTGTGTTGGTAGCCGACGCCGGTCTTTTCGGCGGCGCGCTGGACCAGGCCGGCGAATTCCTTGAAGACGTGGGCCGAAGTGAAGCGGTCGGGCTTCAGGATCAGCTTGCACTGCAGGTAGCCTATCTCGTCGCTGCGGCGTCCGTCAGCGTAGATGGAGCTATACTGCTCGGCCAGCCAGGTCTGCAGCATCGCTTCTTTGGTGTCGACTGTCATACCTACTCCCTGCCTTTACCGTATCGCGCGCTCGCGGGCCTGTCATCCAGACGTTGGCGCGCCGACCTTGCCGAAGGATTCGACCTTGCCGTCGTCGTAGCAGACGTAATAGCGGTCGGAGAGGCTCCACGGCACGCGGCTCCAGAAATCCTTGAGCAGCTCGTAGTAGGCGCATTCCTTGCCGGGTGAATGGGTTTCGGCGATGGGCTGGCCCATGATGGACTGCACCTGATCCTTGCTCATGCCGGCCTGGACGCGATCCATGTTCTTGGCCGGCACGGCGCAGCCGGCAGCCACGCCGGCGATCGACAATGCAAGAGCAAGGCGCTTCATCGGGGCTTTCGTCCGCCTACTTCCGTCCGCAGGGCACGCCCCACTAGCGATAAGTCAGGCTTGGCCTCACCGTCAACAATTGTCGGCATGTCGGCGGCTGGCGAAAGCGCCGCCGATGCGCTAGGTCCGGTGCATGCAAAGCGCTTCCCGTCTCCACCTGCCAGGCTTGGGCGCGACGCTGAGCGGGCCCATTGCCGGCCTCTCCGAAACGCCGATCGCCGAAGTGTCGATGAGCGTATTCGGCGATCCCGAGGTGGTGCCGCTGTGGTTCGGCGAGGGCGACCTCGTGACGCCCGACTTCGTGCGCGACGCGGCGGCCAAGGGCCTGCAGGCCGGCGAGACGTTCTATACCTGGCAGCGCGGCATCCCCGAGCTGCGCGCGGCCCTCGCGGCCTACACGGAACGCCTTTACGGCATCAAATGCCCCGCCGACCGCCTGACGGTCACGACGGGCGGCATGCAGGCGATCCTGCTGTCGTGCCAGCTTCTGCTCGATCCCGGCGACAACATCGTCATCGTCTCGCCGATCTGGCCGAACATCACCTCGGCAACCCGGCTGGTCCGTGGCGAGCCCAAATATGTGGCGCTCGACCGCAAACCCGACGGCCGCTGGGCCCTCGACCTGCAGAAGGTGTTCGACACGGTCGACGATCGTACGCGCGCGATCTTCGTCAATTCGCCGGGCAATCCCACGGGTTGGACGATGAGTTCCGACGAGCAGCGCGCGCTGCTCGACTTCGCGAAGAAGCGCGGCGTGTGGATCATGGCCGACGAGGTCTATGCGCGCCTGATCTACACGCGGTCTGTCGCGCCCTCGTTCCTGGAACAGGCCGGGCCGGACGATCCGCTGATCGTGCTCAACTCCTTTTCCAAGCCGTGGGCCATGACGGGCTGGCGGGTCGGCTGGCTGACGCATCCTGCCTGCCTGGGTGATCAATTCGCCAAGCTGGTGCAGATCAACACGTCGGGCGTGCCGCATTTCCTGCAGCGCGGAGCGATCGCGGCCCTCGAAAAGGGCGACGGCTTCATCGCCGAGATGGTCGAGCGCTGCCGGGCCGGCGGCGAGCTGGTCTTCCAGCGCCTGTCGGCCCATCCGCGCATCACCATCGCGCGGGCCGAGGCGGCGTTCTATGCCTTTTTCGCGGTCGACGGCGTGAGCGACACCATGGCCTTCTGCAAGAGCCTGGCGAAGGACTACAAGGTGGGCCTGGCGCCGGGCGAGGCGTTCGGGCCGGGCGGCGAGGGCAATGTGCGTCTCTGTTTCGCCTCCGGCGCGGAACGGCTGAGCAAAGGCCTCGACCGCATCGAAGCCGCGATCAAGGCGCTATGATGCGGCCATGTCCGACACCCTCTCCATCGACGTCCGGCACCTGCGCAAGGTGTACGGCGAGATCGTCGCAGTCGACGATCTGACCTTCTCCGTGCGGCGCGGCGCGGTGCTCGGTCTGCTGGGCGGCAACGGCGCCGGCAAGACCACGACCATCGCCATGCTGCTGGGACTGCTCGAGCCGACGGCGGGCGAGATCCATGTGCTGGGCGTCGACATGCTGAAGCGCCGCTATGCCGCCCTGCCGCGCATGAACTTCTCCTCGCCTTATGTCGACCTGCCGCATCGCCTGACGGTGCGTCAGAATCTGCTGTTCTACGGCCGGCTCTACGGCGTGAAGAACCTCCGGCAGCGCATCGAGGAGATCGCCGAGCACATGCAGGTGGCGCCGTTCCTCGATCGCCAGTCCGGCAAGCTCTCGGCGGGGCAGAAGACGCGGGTGGCGCTCGCCAAGGCGCTGATCAACAACCCGGAAGTGCTGCTGCTCGACGAACCCACCGCGTCGCTCGATCCCGACACCGCCGACTGGGTGCGCGGCTATCTCAAGGACTACCAGCACGAGACCCATGCCACCATCATGCTCGCCTCGCACAACATGGGCGAGGTCGAGAGGCTGTGCGACGACGTGATCCTGCTGCAGGCCGGTCGCGTCTTCGAGCGCGGCAGCCCGCGCGAGCTGATCGAGCGCTTTGGCCGTGAGGACATGGAAGAAGTGTTCTTGGACATGGCCCGCGGTCGCCGTAGCGGGCTCGATACGCTGAAGAGGACGGGAGCGCGATCGTGAGCGGCTCGGCGGAACGGATCTACGCCCTGGTGATGCGCCACATCTACATCTGGCGCAGCTCGATCATGCGGCTCGTCGATTCCATCTACTGGCCGGCCGTGCAGATGGTGATGTGGGGCTTCATGACCCAGTACCTGCTGCCGCGGGCCAGCTTCGTGGCGCAGGCGGCGGGCGTCCTGCTGTCGGGCCTGCTGCTGTGGGAAGTGGTGGTGCGCGGCAACCTCTCGCTCTCGATCGCCTTCCTCGAGGAGATGTGGTCGCGCAACCTCGGCCATCTGTTCGTGAGCCCGATCCGCTCTTGGGAGATGGCGACCGGCATCATCATCGCCGCGCTGTTGCGCACGCTGCTCGGCCTGATCCCGGTGTCGCTGATGGCCTGGGCCTTCTTCGGCTACTCGATCTACTCGCTCGGCCTGCCTCTGGTCGCCTTCTTCGCCATCCTGCAGATGTTCTCGTGGTCGATCGGGCTTGCCATGTCGGGCATGATCATGCGCGTCGGCCAAAGCGCCGAAAGCTTCGCCTGGGCCGCCGTCTTCATCCTGATGCCGGTGAGCGGCGTCTACTATCCGGTGACGGTGCTGCCGCATTGGCTGCAGGTCATCTCCTGGGGCCTGCCGCCGGCCTACGTCTTCGAGGGCATGCGCGCCATCCTGGCCGAGAAGACCGTGCACTGGCACATGCTTGGCATCGCCTTCGCCCTGTCGGTGGCCTACCTGATCATTGGCTTCCAGATCTTCCAGTGGTTCTTCCGTCAGTCACGGCGCGCCGGCACTTTGCTGGGGCAGGGGGAGTAGCGCGCTCACGGATCGCCGCAATCGGGCAGCCGACGGATGGCCGATTGCAGCGAAACGCGCTGTTCGGACGTCAAGGTGGCTTCGTTGGCGCACATATGCATGGCGGTGCAGGCCGGGGCGGCCTGCGACGGCCAATCCACCGTTCCGCCGATCGCGCCGTCGCATTTTGCCCAGGCGTTCTTGGCGTCCCAGCCGATGACTTGCGGCGTCAGGGATTCCAGGGCGACCCGGAGGAAAATCGCGACGAAGGGAAATGCCGTCGCCAAGCCTGCGAGCAACGCCAGGGCGGCAACCCCGCCGGCCAGGGCGAGCGACAGCTTTTTCATGCTTCCATCCTCGCGCAAGCATCTGCTTTTGACCATTGGCAGGGTAGAGTCGCCGCCATGAGGATCGTCGCCTGGAACTGCAACATGGCGCTCGACCGCAAGGTTGACGTGCTGCTCGACCTGGCGCCGGACATTGCCATCGTCTGCGAATGCGCCGAGCCCGACCGACTGCGTTTGCGCTCGAGATCGTCCTGGATGCAGGGCGATCCCGTCTGGATCGGCCGCAACCCGCACAAGGGCCTCGCGGTGTTCGCCTTCAACGGCTACGCGATTCGCCTGGCGGAGTCCTATCATCCCGCGTTGCGCTATATCGCGCCGGTCCATATCGGCGGGCCGACCGAATGCAACCTGTTGGCCGTGTGGGCCCAGAACGCCAGCGCCGGGGGCATCCGCAAGAACCAGCTGGGTCCGTTGCGACGGGCGCTGTCGCGCTACAAGGGCTTCCTCGGCGAGCGGCCAGCCGTGGTCGCGGGCGACCTCAACAGCAACACGATCTGGGACAAGTCGGGCTGGCGCATCAACCACTCGACCAAGGTCCGGATCCTCGAGCAAAGCTTCGGCCTGGTCAGCGCCTACCATGCGGTCCGTGGCGAGGCGCATGGCGCGGAGAGCGAACCCACGCTCTATTGGCGCGACCGCACCAAGGACGGACCGACCTATCACATCGATTATATCTTCGTGCCTTCGTTGTGGATCGGTAAGGTGCGCGAACTGAGCATCGGCACGTTCGAGACCTGGTGCGGATCAGGCCTCAGCGATCACGTGCCCGTGGTTGTCGATGTCGATGTCTGAGTGAGGGAGAGAGTGATGGTGAAGGTCGGCCTGGCGTCTGTCTCGATCATGCTTGGCGTCGCCGCATGCGGCAGTACGGCGCCGCCGCCGCTGCCGCCCGTCTGGTCGGCGAATTACCCCGTGCCGTTCGACGCCATGGTCCGTTGCCTGGCCGCAAAGCCTGCCGGCGCCTTCGCGGTTTCTCCGCCCGACCTCCCGCAGGACGGCGTTGCGGTCATTGCCTTCACGCCGACGAATACGCCGCAAGCGGGCTCCACCTACACCGTCCGTCAGGCCGGCAGCAGCAGCCAGGTGATTTGGCGACGCCCCGGCAATGTCGGCGGCCTAGACTGGCTGGATGGCGAGGCGCGCAGCCGGGCGGACCGCTGCGCCAATGCCTGATCACGGCGCCTTCAGCACCGCCGCACAGGCAGCCGGCAGCTTGGGCCGATAGGGCGCCTGCGGCGCATCGGGCGGCGGCAATTTCACCGGCGGTCGCGTGAACCAGATATCGAGCGGCTCGCCGCAGCCGTCGTCGGCGTAATAGCCCGCCTGCGGCTGGCATTGCGGATTGCCCGGCGGGCAGTGCAGCCGGATGTGGAAGTGCTCGTCGTGGCCGACCCACACCACGATCTTGTTGAGCCAGGCGCGGTTGCCGGTGACGGTCTGGCAAAGCCGCTGCTTGATCCACTTGTTCACGAAGATGCGGTCGAGATGGGGCATCTCGGCCGCCAGCCGCAACAGGGCGACGTGCTGCTGGGTGAAGACACCGTCGTCGATGCCGTCGTCGGCGGCGCGCACCAGCGAACGCAGCCTGGGATTCTCCCGCTCAGCCGGCGCCAGGGGCGGCCCGGGCTGGCGCTCGAACCAGATGTCGGCATCGAGACCGGTCTGATGACTGGCATGACCGGAGATGGCCGGGCCGCCGCGCGGCTGGCCGATATCGCCGATATAGAGCGGCGCCTGGCCCGCGGCGCGCACCTTCTCCGACAGCGTCTTGATGAAATCCAGCGTGACGGGCTGGCCCCAATAGCGATTGCGGCTGATCCGGATCACCTCGTAGCCGGGCCCGTCGAGCGGCAGGGCCTGCGCGCCCTGCAGGCAGCCGGCCGTGTAGAAGCCGATCGACTGGGGAGGGCCGGCGGTCGGCGTCGACACCTGACCCCATTCCTGCGCCGCCGCCGCGACGGACGTGCACATCGCTGCGAGTAGCGGAACCACGAAACGCATCATCTTGTTGG